>Ga0255759_10000108_pt1 | contig 71937 bp, 64 predicted proteins | sample 101ome_20_FD_179959 | JGI IMG/M metagenome (GOLD analysis project Ga0255759, IMG submission 179959) | Coastal salt marsh microbial communities from the Groves Creek Marsh, Skidaway Island, Georgia - 101404AT metaG (version 2) | ecosystem: Environmental > Aquatic > Marine > Intertidal zone >... | reverse complement strand
TCATGAGCCGTTAGCAGATCGATATTGCTCCACATATTCCGATGGCTCTCTCCAGAGTCGGGGCACTTGATGTCCATGACCCGGCTTACCTTGTCGTTTATGTCGGCAATGGACATGGCGCCGCTGGTTTCAAGAGATACCTCATGCCCCGCTTCGCAAAGCGCATTCAAGAGCAGAACGCACTCAGGCTGGGCCAAGGGCTCACCCCCAGTCACACAGACACGTTGGCATCCAAAGCTCTCCACTGAATCGAGCACCGACGCCACCGACATCAGTTCGCCTCCGGCAAAAGCGTATTCGGTATCACACCACACGCATCGAAGGGGACAGCCAGTGAGTCTGACAAAAACAGTTGGCAGCCCGACGGAGCGGGCCTCTCCCTGCAGAGAATGAAATATCTCGGTAATCCGCAACTGCGCTACCGCCACCTCGGCTTCCATGGTGGCTAAAAATTTTCGCTGAGGAAATCTGTCGCCAGCTGAGCCGCTGGGTGGCCGGGGTAGCCTGTGATGACCCGGTCAAGGTATTCACGGGATCGCTCACTATTGCCCTTGAGGTAGTGCACCTTGCCAAGCTTATAGAGTGCGTCGGGGATCTTTGCATTACTGGGATACTGATCCAACAACAACTGAAAACTCTGTCGCGCCAGCTCCGGCTCCGCAGGGTCGATCACCAAATACAACTCCCCTAACCAGTAATGGGCATTGGGCGCATAGCGGCCATAAGGAAATTTCTGAAGGAACTGCTTAAATCCTTCCACGGCTTCAGTGAAGTTCTTAGTTTTTACGTAGCCATAAGCTGACTGGTAAGCGCTCTCTTCACCGGGTTCCAGCGCGGGAGGTTTATCGCTCCCAACTCCTCCAAAGGTCAGGCCATCACCATTAGTTACGCTATCTACTGAAGGCGCGCCACCAATTACCTGGTTGCCAGCTACAGCGATGCCAGCGATGCGCCGGTCCAGATCGACATAGCGATCGAGGCTCTGCTTTTTCAAACGACTGATCTCGGCACTCTGTTGCTCCACGAGTCCGTTGAGCCGCATGACCTCCTCTTGTAGCTGCTGCAACTGAATGACGAGAGACCCAACATTCATCTCCTGAGATGCGGACGGATTGACAGCGGGCACAGGGGCCGCAGCTGTCGTTTGACCCGAGTAAGGCTTGATGCCAGATGCGCTGTAACCAGATCCACTATCTTCCTGAACGGATGGTGCCGACGTTGCCTCAGATGCTCGACGCGCGGCCTCGCGCTCCGCCTCAACATCGATATAGTTCTGGGCTGTCGCGAAGGATGCGATCAAGGCGCTCGTAAAAAAGCCGGCTAAGGTAACCGGCTTTGTAACCAACTTCATCAAGTGCTGTCGTCCTATTTGAGCTCGACGCGGCGGTTCTGCTGCCAGTTGGACTCACCAGATCCGTAAGCGGCGGGATTTTCTTCACCGTAGCTGATGGTCTCTATTCGGTAACTAGGAACACCGTTAGCGACCATGTAGTCACGAACCGCGTTGGCACGACGTTCGCCCAGGGCTAGGTTGTACTCGCGGGTTCCACGCTCGTCAGTGTGACCCTCGAGTCTGACGCTGGCATCACTACCCAAGAGCGCTGCGATGTGAGCATCGACGGCTGTGCGCGCAGAATCAGTCAGCGCTGAACTATCAAAATCAAAGTAGAACACAGTACCAACAGCATCGGCAGCGTCTTCAAGTGCCTGCTGGGCGGCGGCAGCCTCGGCAGCCTCGGCAGCTTCCGCAGCAGCTTCGGCAGCGGCAGCTTCAGCGGCAGCTTCAGCAGCAGCGGCTTCTGCAGCGGCCGCGTCGGCCTCACTGGTATCTGTGCTTGAACAGGCCGCCAGAAACAAGGCAGCGAAAATAAGCGATGTGGCTTTAGCAGCGACTGGTAATACTTTCATGACAGCGTCCTGTTTATGGTTTCGAAGAAGTATAGATGACTCTTGGGGATCCGCAAGACGTTAAGGCCTCAACTAAGTGGAAAATAACAAAAAACTAGGTATGTAAGGTCAGGGCATGAAAGGCGACCACGCCGGTTCCTGAACATCGCCCTCGCGCGCCGGCAAATTGAAACTGACGCCTCCGTCTACGGCAACCGCGCCCAAGATACTCTTGCCACCTCGCTTTGTGGCATACAGCACCACCGACCCGTTGGGCGCAATACTGGGGCTTTCATCCAGATTCGTCGTGGTGAGAACCGTCAATCGCTCCGTAACCAAGTCAAACACCGCGATGTGATAGGCCCCATCCTGCTGATGGACCAGCGCCACATTGCGCCCATCCTGAGCCACGCGAGCGCGAGCGTTGTAACGGCCTTCGAAGGTGACACGGGTAATGGCACCTGTTTTGAGCTCATACCGGTAAATCTGTGGTCGCCCACCGCGGTCAGAGGTGAATAACAAGGACTTGCCGTCAGGCATCCAGGTTGGCTCGGTGTCGATCGCGTAATGTTGGGTGAGTCGAGTCAATCGCTTCGACGCCATATTCATCAAGTAGATATCGGGACTACCGTCCTTGGATAACACCATGGCCATTGAATTCCCATCCGGGGAAAATACCGGGGAGTTATTAAGGCCCTTGAAGTTGGTCAGTTGCTCTCTGGCTCCCGTTCGCAGATTCTGTCGATAAATGGCGGGTCGCGTCGTTTCAAAAGAGACATAGGCAACCTCATTGCCATCCGGAGACCACGAAGGAGCAAGAATGGGTTCACGACTCTCGAGTAGCACAATCGGGCGCGCACCATCAGAGTCGGCAAGGGTCAGTCGGTAGAAGTCTTTATCCGATGGATTGCGGGTGACTGACACGTAGAGCAATCGGGTCGCAAATGCCCCGGGAATACCCGTCAGTTTTTGATATACCGCGTCGGCAACCTTGTGAGCCAACATGCGCACTTCCGACGCTGGACCCACCACATTTCCCGCCGCTATCTGCTGCTGTCTGGTGGTATCGAACAACTCCCAATCGAGTCCGATGCGTTGTCCATCAAGAGGATCCGCTCGACCAATGAGCACATAATCAGAGTTTATCGCGCGCCAGTCACGAAAAAAAATCTCTCCCGCTGTTGTTGGATAACTCAGCATGTCGCGCCGGCTCACGGGTGCAAACTGACCGCTCCTGGCTAAATCGGAATCAATAATGCGGGCCACATCCTCTGGAGATGACCCTGCGCCTCCCCACCCGAAGGGCACAATCGCAATGGGCGTCGGATTATCGATACCCTTTGTAATTTCAATCTGTAGCTGGCCATAGGCAGCGTTCGCAGCAGTCAGGCAGAGGGTAATTACGACAGCGACAAGGAAATGCATCAGTACCTCAAATCATCAGGTCGAAAAATCAACTGAAAACGTCGAAAGTCACGCTCAAACAGGGCTCGCTCAACCTGGCTTACTTCCGGAAAGCGGCCGGCTCGCTCCACTGCATTAATAGCGCTTCGGTCAAAAGCGTTATCACCGCTGGACCTCAGTACGGCAACACCCACGACATCACCCGTGGGAACCAACGCGATCTCTAGGACCGCCACCATACCATTTCGGGCGGAGGGTGGCCTAGTCCAGCGCCCCACTACAGCCTGCTGAATGATGGCGGCAACGGTGTCACTAATGCTCCCCACGCTGCCTTCTTGAGTGGTCTGCTCGGATGCCAGGGCAGACTCAATCTCTTCCATGGCCTGCGCCGCAATCTCCTCTTCCCGACGCTCACTGGCCTCCTTTTCTGATGCTTCCTCTGCCGGAGGATCGACAGGCTCTGGAGTCACCGCTGGCGTGGTGTCGGTCGGTTTCGGCTCCGGTTTAGGTTTGGGTTTGGGTTTGGGTTTGGGTTTGGGTTTGGGTTTGGGCTTCAGGGATTCAGCACTGACAAGCTGTGCTTTGATGGCCACCGGCTTTGCAAGGCGCGCCTCAATTGTCGAGGGTGACTCCCAGCGAATAACCAAGGCAGCAATGACTGCAGCATGCAGGAGTAAGGTAATGGCCAAGGGTGTCCCAAACCACGACACTCGATCGACTGTAGCATTCACGGGGACGAAGGTTCTTCCGTAACCAAGCCAACCGACGGCGCCCCAGCCTCCTGAAGTGTGGTCATTAAAGTGACCACCATACCGTAAGCCACTCCCTCATCTCCCCACACAAGCACCGGTTTTTCAGGGCTCCTCCGCAACACAGCCCCCACGCGCTGTTTAATAGTCGCCAACTCCAGCGCTTGCTTCTCGTTGCCGCCAACGTTCAAGTAAAACTTCCCTGCGGCATCTACCGACACAATCAGCGGCTCGCTGTCCTGATTATCGACGGGTTCTGCCGCGGCATCGGGCAAATCAACTTTCACCCCCTGCATCAACATCGGCGCGGTAACCATGAAAATAATAAGAAGCACCAGCATAACGTCGATATAGGGAACGACGTTTATCTCAGCAACCGCGCGACGCCTTCTCAAGGGGTTTATCCTTGCGCCCTGCGAGCACGCTGGGCGTACGTCTGGCGCTGTAAAATACCCGAAAACTCATCAACGAAAGTGTCATAGCGGTTGATCAGATTATCCGATCTCGCCGCAAAACGATTGTAGGCCAACACAGCAGGTATCGCCGCAAAAAGACCCATGGCAGTGGCGATCAACGCCTCGGAGATCCCAGGTGCAACAGTGGCAAGGGTTGCCTGTGTGGCATTGGCCAGCCCCCTGAAGGAGTGCATGATGCCCCATACGGTGCCAAACAAACCAATATAAGGACTCGTTGATCCCACTGACGCAAGAAACGGTAGACTTGCCTCCAACCGATCTATTTCCCGCAAGGTGGCGACCCGCATGGCACGGCGCGCTCCCTCAAGAACCGCATCCGCCTCGATATCACTCTGCTGAGATAACCGTGAAAACTCCTTGAAGCCCGCGCGGAAAATGCTCTCCACTCCGGTGTGAACAACACCATCGGCGACAGCCTGATTTCCCTCACGATAGAGTTCGGCCAGGTCCACGCCAGACCAAAAATGCTCCTCAAAGTTGGTAAGCTCGTCACTCATCCGTCGATACAGCATCAACCGTCGAACGATGAGATACCAGGAACTGACCGAGGCAAGCAGCAAAATAAACATGACCAACTGAACGGTGATGCTCGCCCCGAGGATTAAATCTGCTATGCCTAACTCTTGGTTCACCTTGGTCTCCTCCAGAGTTGTTAGACGGCGGGTAAATCTTTCCGCAGGGTTGCGGGAAGCCGCTTGGGTTTCCCGCTGATTTTATCCACCAGCGCGATGCGTATTTCGCCCGCTACCAGACACTCCTGATTACGATACACCCTCTGCTCGAAAGTTAGCGTAGCGGCCCCAATCGACACCAGAAAAGCAGTAGCGCGAAGCGCATCATCCAGTCTCGCGGGCAGCCTGTAGCGCACATCAGCATGGGTGACGACAAAGAGACTGTCCTCCCCCAAAAAAGCAGGCTTGTCATAGCCGCGGGCACGCATATATTCCGTCCGCGCCCGCTCGAAATACTTCAGGTAATTGACGTAATACACGATACCGCCAGCGTCAGTGTCTTCAATATAGACACGTATCGGCAGCGAAAATTCCCCCGAGCCCTCTGTCACGAGCTATCGCTCAATTCTCATTACCATCATCAGCCGCCCCGAGATCCAGAGGCAGACTGTGTGGCCCCGAGGGCGCCGGGGGCTGCAAACCAAAATGGATATAGGCTGACTTGGTCGCCATGCGCCCCCGTGGAGTCCTGATCAAATAGCCTTGCTGGATAAGGTAGGGCTCCAATACGTCTTCCAAGGTACCCCGCTCCTCAGATAACGCCGCCGCGAGACTGTCGATGCCAACGGGGCCGCCCTCGAATTTTTCAATCAGCATAAGAAGAAAACGACGATCCAAGTTGTCGAAGCCCTGCTGATCTACGTTGAGCATGTCCAGCGCCTGCTCTGCGATCGCTTGAGTAATCTCGCCGTCGCCCTTTACTTCAGCAAAATCCCTCACGCGACGCAGCAGCCGATTGGCGATTCGGGGCGTGCCCCTTGCTCTTCTGGCAATCTCACGACCCCCTTCGGGCTCAATCGGGATATCCAAAAGCCCCGAGGACCGCGAGACAATACCCGCCAGATCATCAACACCATAAAACTCGAGCCGTTGGACAATACCAAAACGGTCACGCAGGGGCGACGTGAGCAAACCCGCCCGGGTGGTCGCTCCCACCAGCGTGAACGGCGGCAAATCGAGCTTTATGGAGCGCGCGGCCGGACCCTCACCAATCATGATGTCCAGCTGGTAATCCTCCATCGCCGGGTACAAGACTTCCTCAACATAGGGACTTAAACGATGGATCTCATCGATAAACAGAACGTCGCCGGGCTCCAAATTAGTCATCAGCGCGGCGATATCGCCCGCTTTCTCCAAAACTGGACCACTGGTGGTCTTCAGGGAGACGCCCATTTCATGAGCGATAATGCTCGCGAGAGTCGTCTTACCAAGCCCAGGTGGGCCAAAAATCAAGGTGTGATCGAGTGGCTCGCCACGCTTTTTAGCGGCCGCCAAAAAGATTTCCATCTGCTCACGAACAACATGCTGTCCCCGGTAATCTGCCAGAGTCTTCGGCCGAATAGCCCGGTCCAACTGGTCATCCTGAGTCGAGGAGGATTCGGCGGCCACCAGTCTGTCTGTTTCTATCGTCATCGTGTGCTCTTCGGTGCAGCCGCCTTCAAAGCAAGACGGATAAGTTCCTCACTGGAATCGGCATCGTCGGCCTGTACCGATGATACCAACCTCGCGGCTTCCGGCAGTTTGTAGCCCAGCGCCACCAGTGCCTGTTCCGCCTCTGCGCGAACATCGGTAGATGCGGGCGTAACGGGGCGCCTGTCGGTCACTGCTGGCGCAAGTTCCTCGAGCCACTTACCCGCCTTATCGCGCATTTCCACCAATAATCGTTCCGCGGTTTTTCGCCCCACCCCCGGCAAGGCCACCAAAGCAGACACATCATCACGCTGCAAACACTGTGAAAAAGCTCTCGCATCCATGCCCGAGAGTAACGCGAGTGCCAACTTAGGGCCCACGCCACTCACCTTAATCAGCTCGCGAAACAGACGCCGCTCTTCCTCGGCAATAAAGCCGTAAAGCAATTGCGCGTCCTCGCGAACCACGAAGTGCGTTAGCAAGGTGACCTCTTCGCCCACTGCCGGCAATTCGAATAACGTCGTCATTGGCACCTGAATTTCGTACCCCACTCCGGCGACATCAACGAGCAAGTCTGGCGGCTGTTTGGCGACCAATACGCCGCGAATAAATCCAATCATGGGTGCTATCCTATCGCAGCCTGCCTCGGCTGAGGGATGTGGCGGGAATCCTGCTCAAGGTCTGGCTCGCGTGCACATGACAGAGGGCCGCGGCGAGGGCGTCAGCGGCATCTTCTTTTGGCGCCGCAGGGAGGCTCAGGAGCGTCTTCACCATATGTTGCACCTGCTCTTTGTTGGCGGCCCCGGTCCCCACCACTGCCTGTTTAATCTGCCTGGCAGCGTATTCATGGACACTAAGTCCACGCTGCACACAGGCGACCATCGCGGCTCCCCTGGCGTGGCCTAGCTTGAGGGCCGAATCAGCGCTTCTGGCCAAAAAAACCTGTTCTATTGCCAGCTCATCGGGGGCGTGTTGATCAATAATCTCATTGACGGACGAGAACAAGACCCCAAGTCGTGGCCCTAGCGGCTGATCAACCGGCAACCTGATGATTCCGCTGCTGATGTAGGTCGCTCGCCCCTTGTTCACGCGCACGACACCAAAGCCGGTCTTGCGCGACCCTGGGTCAATCCCAAGAATGATTGCCATCTTAGTTCCCCTTCGCTCAGCCTATTGTGACCGAAAGCGACCGGCGCGTCAGGGGTCCCAGCGCGGACTATGGAGAATCAGGGGCCGCTACTGACTGGCGGAGGCGAATAGAAAGATCCCGGAGCTGCTGGTCTGCCACCTGTCCGGGCGCATCTGTCATGACACAGGCCGCGGTTTGGGTCTTTGGAAACGCAATAACATCACGAATTGACTGACCCCCGACCATAAGCATAACAAGTCGATCCAAGCCGAAGGCAAGGCCCCCATGAGGTGGAGCGCCATACTTCAGTGCATCAAGCAGGAAGCCAAATTTCTCCGAGGCCTCTTCGCTGTCGATGCCCAAAATATCAAATACGGCCTGCTGCATGTCTTGCTGGTGTATACGCACCGACCCACCACCAATTTCGGATCCATTTAACACCATGTCATAGGCTCGCGAAAGAGCGTGTTGAGGCGCCTCCCGCAGGGTTTCTACATCGCAGCTCGGCGCCGTGAAGGGATGATGCAACGGGGTAAGTCCGCCCTTGCCATCTTCTTCAAACATCGGAAAGTCGACAACCCACAACGGCGCCCAACCAGGCTGAACCAAACCAAGGTCCTCCGCGACGCGCAGGCGCAGGGCGCCGAGGGCCTCGTTGACGATAGAGCGCTTATCTGCCCCGAAGAAAATGATGTCGCCGTCAGTAGCATCGAGACGTTCCATCAACTGATTGACTACAGCTTCGGGCATGAATTTCAGAATGGGTGACTGTAGTCCGTCGACACCATCGGCAAGCTTATTGACCTTGATCCAGGCCAGACCCTTGGCGCCATAGATGCTCACATATTTGGTGTAGTCATCGATCTCCTTGCGGGACAATGAACCGCCGCCCACCACTTTGAGAGCGGCAACGCGCCCTGCCTCGTCATTGGCCGGCCCACTAAATACCTTGAAATCTACCGAAGCCATCAAATCATCGATGGAGACAAGCTCCAGAGATATCCGCAAATCCGGCTTGTCTGACCCGAAGCGCTCCATTGCCTCGTGCCACGTCATGCGCGGAAAGTCGCCGAGGTTCACGTCGAGATGCTCGCTGAAAAGCGAGCGAACCATGCCCTCGGTCAACTCCATGATGTCGCGCTCTTGGAGAAATGAAGTCTCGATATCAATTTGGGTAAACTCGGGTTGCCGATCCGCGCGCAAGTCTTCGTCCCTGAAACACCTCGCAATCTGATAGTAGCGATCAAATCCTGACACCATCAGGAGCTGCTTGAAGAGCTGAGGCGACTGGGGCAGCGCAAAAAACTTTCCCCCATGGGTGCGACTGGGCACCAGATAATCGCGAGCTCCCTCGGGAGTCGCCCGAGTCAATATAGGAGTTTCGATATCAAGAAAATCCTGATCATCGAGATAACGCCGAATACTGGAGGTAATCCTCGCCCGCATCATCAGGTTTTTCTGCATCTCTGGTCGACGCAGATCCATGTAACGGTATTTGAGTCTGACTTCCTCCCCTACTGACTGATGCGCATCGAGGGGAAAAGGTGGCGTTGCGGCGCTGTTGAGCAACTCGAGCTCCTTGCCAAGGACCTCAATTTTGCCTGTAGGCATCGCCGGATTGACGGTCGCCTCATCGCGTGCTCTGACGCGACCGGTAATTTTCAGCACGTACTCACTGCGAACCTTATCCGCCAAAGCAAAGGCCTGTTCGGTATCGGGATCAAAAACCACTTGAACAATGCCCTCTCGATCCCGCATGTCGAGAAATATCACACCGCCATGATCACGCCGCCGATCCACCCACCCGCAGAGGGTGATGGTCTCGTCGATTAAGGCTTCTGTGACTGAGCCACAATAGTGGGTGCGCATGAATTTTACCGCCCTAGAGTCTGTAGTTACTGCAATGAGCCAACTGTGGCTCAGGCAGCGGTGGTTTTCCCGGGGGCATCAGAGCTTTTTTTGCTCTCCCCTGAGGAGGTAGAGGTCTTGTCCGAGCCGGCGTCCGAGGCTTTCGCTGCACCATCGCTTTGGCTCCCCTCACCCGCGAGGTTTTTTTGCTTGCCCGTCTTGAAGTCAGTCTCGTACCAGCCACCACCCGACAGGCGAAATGAGGGGGCGCTCACCTTTTTCTTGAGCGCCTCCTCATTGCAGGCGGGGCAGGATGTTAGAGGATCATCCGAAAACTTTTGAATCGCTTCGAGTCCATGCCCACACTTGGTGCATTGATACTCATAAATTGGCATGGTGAAAGTCTCCTCCGGGTCGAACTGCCGACACCCTTCTGTGAGGTCATTGGTGCAAAAAATAAGGTCGCGAAGATACCCGAAAAGCGCCGGCCTATAAAGCGGATGCCTGAATTCAGACGAGCAAAATCGCTATTTTTCCCGCATTTTAGAGAAGAGGACAGGCCATGAAGGCCTCAAATTGATTCCGTTACGCTGGCTGTGTGTCGTCATAAGGCGCGACGACCAGTGAAAACAGTCACCAAAAATAATAAAAAAAGCGGCCCTCCGGCCGCTTTTTTTACAGTGGGGCTAGCGCACCCCGAAATCAAACCGCTGCGATCAAGAGTTCGCAAATTCCTTCATTTTCTTCAAAGGACGAATCTTGACGGCCGTGGTAGCGGGCTTGGCTTTGAACATGGTCTCCTCGCCAGTGAAAGGATTAATTCCTTTGCGCGCCTTGACCGCAGGCTTCCGAACCGTGGTGATCTTCATCATGCCGGGGATAGTAAATTCGCCGGCGCCACGCTTCTTGATGCTGCCTTCGATCAGGTTATTCATTGCGTCCATCACGGCGTTAACCTGCTTCTTGGTCAAACCGGTACTGTCCGCCAATGAACCAACAATCTGAGTCTTGGTCAGCTTCTCAGAAATTGCCTTGACCTTGGGAGCCGCGGCTGGAGCTTTCTTCGCCGGAGCTTTTTTCTTTGCTGCTTTTTTTGCCATGTTTCATTCTCACCTTTGGTTGGGTTGTTTAATAACTGCGCTCTCAAAAACACTATAAAAAAAGTGCTTCCGCTACAGTCGCAAGAATTCAACACGAAGAAACCCTTTAAAACAAGGCTTCAAAAGGAAAAACCAGAAAATTTTTTTCTTGTATTTAACGTAAAACTAGAGGCCAAAAATTTTAAGCCGCAACAACTATCGCCGCAGCTACAACACCCGTAGAATTGTGATCCTTTTTGAAGAGCCTCTTTTGTTATGCGCGCCAGCGAATTTCTTCTTTCCACTCTCAAAGAAACACCTACAGACGCTGAAGTGATCAGCCATCAGCTAATGCTGCGAGCAGGCTTGATTCGACGGATAGCGGCAGGCATTTATACGTGGATGCCGCTCGGTCTTCGCGTGCTGCGTCGGGTAGAGGCAATTGTTCGTGAGGAAATGAATAACGCCGGCGCCCTAGAGCTATCAATGCCAGTCGTTCAACCCGCAGAACTATGGCAGGAGTCAGGTCGCTGGGAGCAATATGGTCCGGAGCTGGCAAGATTGCAGGACCGCCATAAAAGGGACTTCTGTCTGGGTCCCACTCACGAAGAGATTATTACCACGATCGGACGCAGCGAGGTGAAGAGTTACAAGCAGCTGCCGATAAATTTTTATCAGATTCAAACCAAGTTCCGCGACGAAATAAGACCTCGTTTCGGTGTGATGCGATCGCGGGAATTCATTATGAAGGACGCCTACTCCTTCCATATCGACCAGCAGTCCCTGGAAGAAACTTATTGGCGTATGCACGAGGCCTACACCGCTATTTTCACTCGGCTCGGCTTAGACTTTCGACCCGTTGAGGCTGATACCGGTAGCATCGGCGGCAGCCACTCCCACGAGTTTCACGTATTAGCAGAGTCTGGAGAGGATGCTATCGCCTTCTCTGACAGCAGCGACTTTGCTGCAAACGTTGAGCTTGCCGCCGCAACGGCACCGAAAGAACAGGAATCCCAGCTCACAGAGAATCTCGAAAAATTTGAGACACCGTTGGTAAAAACCATCGATGATCTGGTCGACAAACACAAGTTCGCCGTTGAACAAACCGTGAAGACACTGTTTGTGGTCAGCGAATCTAATGAATTGGTCGCACTCGTGCTTCGCGGCGATCACCGACTCAATGCCCTCAAGGCCGAGAAACTGTCGGGGATCGCGACGCCCCTTACGATGGCCGATGAAGCCACTGTCAAAGCAATTGCGGGCGCCGGGTTTGGGTCTCTTGGCCCGGTTAGTTTGAGCTGCCGCATCATCGTCGATCAGTCAGCCGCGGGTTTATCAAGCTTCGTTTGCGGCGCCAACAGTCCTGATGCCCACTACAAGGGGGCAAGCTGGGATCGGGATGTTCGCCATTATGAGGTGGCTGATATTCGCGAGGTGGTCGCGGGAGATCCCAGCCCTTGTGGCTCCGGCACTCTCGAGATTCGACGAGGTATTGAAGTGGGGCATATCTTTCAACTGGGAACAAAATACAGCGAGGCCATGCAGGCCTCGGTGCTTGATGAGCAGGGCAAATCAGTGCCGATGGCCATGGGGTGTTATGGCATAGGCGTCACCCGCATCGTCGCTGCTGCTATTGAGCAAAACCATGATGACCGCGGCATTATTTGGCCCGGTGCAATGGCGCCTTTTCAGGTCGCGCTGGTGCCGCTTGGTATGGATAAGTCTGAGCGGGTCGCGGAGACGACCGAGACACTCTATGAGGGTCTGGTTGCGATGGGGATCGAGGTACTACTCGATGATCGAAAGGAGCGGCCGGGAGTCAAATTTGCTGAAATGGAGTTAATCGGTATTCCTTTACGCATCATCATCGGAGATCGCTCCCTCACAGAGGGCTCTGTGGAAATTCAGGGGCGATGCGATACTGAATCCGCTAAAATCACAGTCGACAGCGCGCTTGATGAAATCACTCGCCGACTTGGCACAGGCTAGCCTTTTCCGCGTCTGCTGCAGAACTCACACCCGAACTAGTTGTGGCTACCATCGAGTTGGAGAGTGGGTTCATCGCTTCGCCATCTCTCGAGTAGGTTCTAAAAGTTATATCTCGGTCAGGAAAACAGCACCAGTCCCTGCGCTTGCAGGCTACAACGGCTCCTCGGGCAGCACGGTTTACAGTGACAAAGTTCGCAATGCCGGGGAAAGGCGCTGGAAAGTCGACAATTTACCTTGGTAAATTGAGAGCGGCTGGGGCGATTCTCTAACAACAGGATAGCTATCGTGGTTGATCTAAAGAGCTTCACCCGCTGGAATGTGGATCTGGCGAAGACGATCGCAGCCATTGGAGACGACACGTTTTTCTCCCAACTATTCTCTGCATTGGGCGCGCAGGTGCAACACGAGTACCCACAGATCTGGCTTTATCATCGAGATCTCCCACCCCGAATTCTTTACCACGAAATACCAAAGCAAGCGGTAGCACTTCAGGTGGATCGCTACCTAGAGGGCCCTTACCGGGAGGATCCTTTCTATCAGCTCTCAATGAGCAGCCCCCGCAACAGTATCTATCGACTGGCCCGGCTCACGGGCACCCGTTTTGAAGAAAGCAGCTACTTTCGCGACTATTACGAAGCGACAGACACCCGGGATGAAATCATCTTCCTAACGCGACTCGATGACGGCAGCGTCATTAACTTCTGCATCATGCGGCTCAACGGGCAGCGCGATTTTCACAAGGATGAGTATGACCTCCTCTACACCCTTGCCGAACCGATAGCCGCCGCCATCAAATCCCACTGTCACCGCGACGACTTTGAGGTGACCAATCTATTGCAACCTGCCTGGGACGCTCAGATCGACTTGGCGTTCAAGACCTTTGGCCGAGACCATGTCAGCGCACGCGAGCGCGAGGTACTCGAGCTGTTACTTCGGGGCTACGGAGCTGATACCTCCGCCGAACGTCTCGATATCTCTTTGGAGACAGTGCGGCGACACCGAAAGTCGATCTACAAAAAACTCGACGTGAGCTGTCAGGCGGACCTTTTCGCGCTGTTCATCAACAGCATGCCCTATATCGGCGAGGCACAGGGCAACGACCCCCTATCGGTTTACATGAACTGAAACTGTCCCCACGGCGTCTATGCCCTTTTTGGGTCATTGCCCTGCAACGAGTAACAAGCCAGCATGTTGGGCTATGTTGCAAAAATCGGACATCACATGAATAGGGAAGTCGACTCATTCCTTCAGGCCTACCCTTCGGTAGCCATGATTGAAGCGCTAATTACCGACTGTAATGGCGTGGCCCGCGGCAAGTTAATACCCCGCAGTAAAATCCAGTCAGTGCTGAAAGATGGTTTGAAGCTACCCAAATCCGCGCTGGGCCTCGATATATGGGGTAGAGATATTCCCGCGCTGGCCCATGCGAATGGTGATATCGATGGTTACTGCCTGGCGGTGGAGGAATCTCTTAAACCCACCATGACCAAAAGGGGGATCGATCAAGGTCAGTTGATCATGACCATGGTCAACGAAGATGGCTCGCCTTACCTGGGTGATCCTCGGCAGATACTCAGCCGGTTGGTGAGCGAATTCAGGCGCAGGGGTCTCACCCCGTGCATGGCGGTTGAACTGGAATTTAGCCTGCTGCCCGACCCCGGACGGGATCGCCCGCTGCGCGAAGCGCTCAAGGAGCATGACACCCTCGGCGGTAATTTGTACGCCCTCGACGAGCTCGACCGCCACGGCGATATGTTGGATGAGCTGCGCGAGGCCTTCAAAATTCAGGATCTACCCTATGAAGGGATCATCAAAGAATCCGCCCCCGCCCAATTCGAAATCAACATGGCCCACAGCGATGATGTGCTCACACTTGCGGACCAGATTATTAGAATGCAACGAGGTATTCGAACGGTTGCAACACGACACGGCCTTATTGCGAGCTTCATGCCGAAACCCATGGATAACGAAGCGGGAAATGGCATGCACGTTCACTGCAGCCTTCTTCAGAAAGATGGCTCCAACGTTTTTAATAATGACAGCGAGCAAGGGAGCCCAACCCTTGGAAATGCAATCGCTGGATGCCTTGCTCTTATGCCCGAGTCCATGTTGATTTTTGCACCCAGTTTTAACGCCTACCGCCGCTTTCAGGCGGGTAACCACGCCCCCACAGTGCCAACCTGGGGCTACGACAATCGAACCACAGCACTGCGTGTCCCTGCGGGTCCGCCAATGGCCAAGCGTATTGAGCACAGAGTTGCCGGCGCTGATGCCAACCCCTATCTGGTCCTCGCGGCCGTGTTGGCTGGGATTCTTCACGGGGTTGATACCGAACTGAGCCCACCAAATCCCATCGACGGCAATGCCTGGGATATGGAGCACGAGGTTGATGACTTACCCTGTCTGATGGAGGTTGCTATCTCCCGATTCGAGAAATCTACCTTACTAGCGCAGTATCTCAGCGCCGATTTTCAGACCCTCTTTGCTTACACCAAGAGGCAAGAGTTGTCAGAATTCCAACGGCGGGTCACTGATTTTGAGATCGAGAGTTATCTACGCGGATAAAGAGTTACTATACTGCCCTTCACTCCATCAATATCTGAGCAAGGATTCCAGTATGACAACGGTCTTCGACTTTTCAGCAGAGGACGCTAGGGGCGACAACGTTGCGCTCGAAAATTATCGGGGCAAGGTGCTATTAATAGTCAACACGGCCTCAAAATGCGGCTTCACGCCTCAGTACGACGGACTGGAAAAGCTTCAGGCGGACTATCATGACAAAGGTTTTGATGTGTTGGCCTTTCCCTGTAATCAGTTTGGCAAGCAGGAACCAGGATCCAACGAAGAAATTGTTGAATTCTGCACCACGCGCTTTAGTGCGACCTTTCCTATTTTTGCCAAGATCGATGTCAACGGCTCGGATACCCACCCCCTCTACGCCTGGCTCAAGCAGCAAGCAAAAGGCATCATGGGAACCGAACGGATTAAATGGAACTTCACCAAGTTTCTGATCAATCGTCAGGGTGAGGTGGTAAAGCGCTACGGATCTCAGGCTAAACCAGAGCAAATCGCCGACGACATTGCCGCGCTGCTATAAGCGCTTTTGTTAATTAGCCGCACCGACGGACAATTCCGGTAGAGCTGTTCGTGCGGCTATCTCACTATCGGAGCTAACCCATCGACGAGGACCTGCCGGCGGATTCCAATCTCCAGAAGTAGTCCTCTCTTTGCTCCGAGCATCAGAGACCGCGGGGCCCCGTCCGCCGATTAATGCTCTCGAGTCTCTCTGAATTGAATGTCGGACCAGCGCTCTTCCATCAGGGAAAGATTGACCCGCGTCGGAGCGAGATAGGTTAAATAACCCCCTCCGTCCTCGGATAGATTTTCGGCCGCTTTTTTTCTGAACTCCTCCAACTTGCGAGGGTCGTCCGCCTCTACCCACCGGGCCGTGTACACGTTAACGGGCTCGTAGATGGCCTCAACCTTGTATTCATCCTGGAGCCGATAGGCCACAACGTCAAACTGAAGCTGACCTACCGCGCCGACAATGAGGTCGGTTGAGGTCAGCGGCGAGAAAACCTGTGTCGAGCCCTCCTCAGACAATTGCTGTAACCCCTTTTGCAACGCCTTGAGTTTCATCGGGTCTTTTAACCTGATTCGCCTGAAAAGTTCGGGCGCAAAATGGGGTATGCCCGTGAACTGCAGCTCCTCTCCGATGGTGAACGTATCACCAATCTGGATCGTGCCGTGATTGTGTAGGCCAATAATATCTCCAGATACCGCGGACTCGACCAGCACACGCTCACCTGCCTTGAACGATACCGCATCAGCGATTTTGACGTCTTTTCCAGCGCGAACATGGCGCATCTTCATACCTTTTTCATACCTGCCAGAGCACAGACGCAGAAAAGCGATTCGGTCCCGATGCTTGGGATCCATGTTTGCCTGAATTTTAAAGACGAAGCCTGAAAACTGCCCCTCAAAGGCGTCGACCTCTCTGGACTGAGTTGCCCGACTCAGGGGGCGAGGAGCCCAATCCACAAACTGATCGAGCATCTCTCTCACGCCAAAATTGCCGAGAGCAGTGCCAAAGAAAACCGGGGTCAACTTACCCGCCAAAAATTTCTCGTGCTCGAAGGCATGGCTGGCGCCACGTACCAGATCAATTTCCTCACAAAGATCTTCATAATCCTCGCCGAGCAAGGATTTCGCTTCCTCACTCTCCAAGCCATCGATGCGCAGATCAGGAGGCAAGATGGCATTGTGGCCGGCTTCAAAGAGGTGCAGGGTATCGGAGTAGAGATTGTAAACTCCCTTTAATTCCTTACCCATACCGATAGGCCAGTTAATCGGCGCCCCCTCGATACCCAAAACCGATTCAATCTCATCAAGCAATTCGATGGGATCACGAATGTCTCGATCCAGCTTATTGACGAAGCTCACGATTGGGGTGTCTCGCAACCGGCAAACGTTCATCAACTTGATCGTGCGATCCTCGACACCTTTAGCGCCATCAATCAGCATGAGGGCGGAATCGACCGCAGTCAGAGTGCGATAAGTGTCCTCAGAAAAGTCCTCGTGCCCGGGAGTGTCCAGCAGATTGACGACGCAATCCCGGTAAGGAAACTGCATCACAGAGGACGTAACGGAGATCCCTCGCTCCTGTTCCAGCGACATCCAGTCGGAGGTCGCCTGAGGCCCGCGCTTTCCCTTCACCGAACCCGCCACCTGAATAGCACTACCCAAGAGCAGCAGCTTTTCCGTCATGGTTGTTTTACCCGCATCGGGATGCGAGATGATGGCAAAGGTACGGCGTGCGGCGATGTCTCGTTGGAGATCGGCCTCGGTATCTGACATGGTTACTCCTGCGTGGGAGCGCGATTATGCCAGCGACAGCCAAGGGGGGCCATCCTCAACCTGGGATTAGCTGCTTCTCAAGATGGTCCAGCAGCTGATGACCAATAAGATCCATCGGCAAATCGGTCGTGCCCGTGAGCGCTGCCATCGACGTGACTTCAAGACCTGGGTGGCCGCAGGGATTAATGCGGGCGAAGGGCTCAAGATCCATCTCCACGTTGAGTGCAAGACCGTGATAGCTGCAGCCCCGGCTGACCTTGAGTCCCAGAGAGGCAATTTTCCTTCCATCCACATAGACGCCGGGGGCATGGGGATTGGCCGCGGCGGTAATGTCGTAATTCTTAAGCAATTTTATAACCGCCTGCTCCAGATCAGTTACCAGCTGCCGGACCTTTTTCTGAGCCCGACGCAGATCAACAAGTACATACACCACCCACTGACCCGGCCCGTGATAGGTTACCTGCCCGCCTCTATCAATTTGAACGACAGGAATATCCCCGGGGGACAAAAGGTGCTCGGCCTTGCCGGAAATACCCTGAGTGAAAACGGGGTCGTGTTGCAAAAGCCAAAGCTGATCCGCAGCACTGTCGTCTCGCTCGCGGGTAATTTTCTTCATGGACTCAAAGGTTTCTTGATAGTCCACTTTGCCGAGCACATGTCTTTCCATGGGCATGGTCACAGCACCATCGATACCAAACCAGTCGCCATGAGCGCCCCGTGGAGAGCTGAAAGTTGCTCCGGCCCGGTAGCCACGATAGTCACTGTAATTGACGTGAAGCTCCCGCCGCTCGACGCTTTGACCTGAATGGTCTCCGCATCAAATCCCGGAGCATGTAGCTCAAAAACCGCGAGGACGACCGACTGAAAATCCTCCCGCGCGCGACCCAGCACCTTGATGGGATAGTCGCAGGGAAACTCAATGGTCACTGACTCCTGTGACATCTCGCTTAACCCGCTCAGACAAATAGTTGAGAAAACCAGAGCTTGAAACTGTCCCAAAGCCGCTTGAAGAATCCAGCAGCCTCAGCGTCCTCAAGCACCTGCAAGGGCTGTTCAAACAACAACTCCCCGTCCTGAAATACTTGAACAAGACCAATTTCATCGCCGCGCTCAAGAGGCGCCAAGACCGGATCTGCAAAACTTGCCACCACCTCAATAGTCGCGTTTGATCGCGGCATGGTCAGCGTGGGCGAAGTTAAGACACCCCCGGTAATAGTTTCCCTGTTACCCTTCCACAACCGGGTCTCTCCGAGGGACTCATCCAACTTAAGCGGTGTCACATTCTCGTAGAAACGGAAGCCGTAATTGAGCAAGGCCCGGGTTTCAGCTTTTCGGCTTCGGGTACTGTTACTCCCCAACACCACGGAAATCAATCGCATCCCGTCACGCTCCGCTGACGCCACCAAGCCGTAACCGGCGACGCTTGTATAACCGGTCTTAAGTCCATCGACACTCGGGTCTTCCCGCAGAAGATGGTTTCGGTTGTATTGGGTAATATCGTTGTAGGTATAGGATTGCTCCCTGTATACCTCGTACCTCTGAGGATGCTCACGAATCGTCGCTGCGGCTAGCGTGGCAAGATCCCGAGCCGACGTGAGATGCTCCGGGTGTGGAAGCCCATGAGTATTCTCGAAGTGGGTTGCACCCAATCCCATTTCGTCAGCGTAATTGTTCATGAGGTTCACAAATGCCTCTTCGCTGCCCGCAATATGCTCAGCGATGGCCACCGTGGCGTCATTGCCAGATGAAATAACAATCCCTTTCTCAAGCTCGCCTACGGTCACCGGCTTGCCGGGCTCAATCCACATCAAAGATGATCCTCTGAAGGTCGGATTTTGCGACCATGAATTGCGAGTTACCGTGACATCGTCATCGAGGGAAAGCCGCCCCGCATCTACCTCTTCCGCAAGAATATAGGCAGTCATCAACTTGGTTAGACTGGCAGGCGGCAAACGCTCGTCAACATTGTGAGCTACTAGAACCTCCCCTGTTGCGTAATCGACCAGCAGGTAGGCATCCGCATTGATCGTCGGTGGTGCGGGAACAAGCGACGCCGCAAATCCAGTTGAACTGATCAATAGCAGAAAAACGAAACGCAGCATCAGCTACCCCTTGAATGGTTTCCACGATGGTGACGGTAATGACGGCGAATGGTAGCAGTCGTCAGGGTTGGAGCAAAATCGACGGTCCTAGAGAGCACCTTCTCGCACTGCCTTGCCCTCAGGTAGGCCCGCAGCCCGCAGCGCCCGCTGGTCCTGAATAAGAAGTGCCGGTTCGCTGTATGGTCCAAGCCTGACCCGATGGAGGCGACCGGTCTGTGTATCAACGGGTTCGATGGATACAGGCGCTGATGTCAGCGCACGAACCTGGCCGGCCAGAGCCTCGGCTGAAGAGAGGCTCGCGTAGGCGCCCAACTGAAGCAAGTTAGGTCCCGGGGAAATTTCCACATTCCTTAAGTCCTCCGCCCCCGCGACCGGCAAGGCCGTAACGCGCACCCTTGCGGTTCCTTGCTCGGCAAAACCTAGTTTCAGCGCAGCACCGTAGGACAAATCGATCAGCCGATCACCATGGAAGGGCCCCCTGTCATTGACTCGCAGCACCATGCGCCGCCCATTTTCGAGATTGGTTACTGACACATAAGTGGGAATAGGCAGGGACCTATGAGCCGCTGTGGGCTGATAAACGCTGAAGCGTTCCCCATTGGCTGTCGCACGTCCATGGAACTTAAGGCCATACCAGGACGCGACACCCACCTCCTCATAGCCAGCAGCGTCCTCCATTACCTGGTAGGTAACGCCATTAATCTCATAAGGACTGGTATTTCCCGCGCGCCCGATAGGGTCAGCCCGTGGCACTGCGTCCGGTACCGCCGCGGGATCAATAGGGGGTGGCCGACTATCTGGTCTGTCCTCTGGTGTACCGCAGCTTTGCAGAAAGAGAAATAGCAGTATCCATTGGACCTGTGCCAAAACCGCATGACCTCGGGCGTCACCAAAGCCGCCCATCAGTCGTTCGAGACCTCCTTGACCATGCCCTGATCAGCTCCCGCCGCGATCGCCTCACTGAGCTGCCAGACGCTCATGGCATACATGGCGCTGTGGTTGTACCGGGTGATCGTGTAAAAGTTATCAAAGCCCAGCCAGTATTCAAAACCATCAGCAAGCTCAAACCGGAAGGGTGTTGCGCGAACATCAATATCCGTCGGAGATAGCGGTGCAACCCCTGCTTCAGCCAGCTCTCCAACCGTAAGCATTGGCTTTAAGCCCTGCTGAAAAATTGCCTCCGGTGCTCCATCCCCATGGGCGGCAGCCACTACGGGGTGCCCATCGCTCCATCCATGGGCGATAAAATAATTGGCAACACTGGCGATCGCATCATCTGGTGAAGTCCAGATATCTGCCGACTGATGACCCTCGAAGGCCTTGGCGTAAGCCCGATAGCTCGAAGGCATAAATTGGCCGTAGCCCATAGCGCCCGCGTAGGAGCCTTTCAAAGAGAGTGGGTCTTTACCGCTTTCATAGGCCAGCACCAAAAAGTGCTCAAGCTCCTTCGTGAAAAAAGCGGAACGTTTCGGGTAGTCAAAGGCCAGTGTCGACAGGGCATCGATAACGCGGTAGCTGCCCGTGATACGCCCGTAATACGTCTCCACGCCAATAATGGCGACGATAATCTCGCTTGGCACTCCAGTGGCTGCCGATACGCTGGCCAGCGTGTCGGTATGCTCTTTCGCAAAGTCGATACCGCCACGAATTCGCTTGTCTGTAATAAAGATTTTCCGATACTCGTGCCAGGGCTTGGTTTTTTCCGCGGGTCGGGCAATCGCATCGAGAATGCTTTGCTTTCGCTCGGCAGCCTCCAGCACCTGCTCAGCCCAGGCGCGATCAACTCCTTCTGCCACAGCGGCATCAAGCACCTCCTGAGCCTCCGGTCTATCGAGATAATTAGATTCACCGAGCGCGCTGTGGACCATCAATAGGCACGCCATTGGCAAGAAAAACAATTTACCCATGACAGTCGATAATCGTCGATTCATTTTTCCTCCAGCCCAAGCACACCAAGTCTTTTTCTACTGGGAAATCCTTTTTTTCTCTGTACTGATTGCCATCAACACGCCGAATCCCAGCATCAGCGTGACAATAGAAGTGCCGCCGAAACTCACCAAAGGCAGAGGGACACCAACCACCGGCAAGACACCTGCAACCATACCGATATTGACGAACACATAAACAAAAAACGTTAGGGTAATCGACGAGGCAACGAGTCTCGAGAAGGAAGATTGGGCCGTGAGGCCGATCCAGAAGCCGCGCGCAATAATTAACAAATAACACCCCAGCAACAGAAGAACGCCACGCAACCCAAATTCCTCTGCGAGTACCGCAATGATGAAGTCGGTTTGACTCTCGGGTAAAAAATCGAGGTGGGATTGAGTGCCCTGCAACCACCCTTTCCCCGACCAACCACCGGACCCTATAGCAGTCTTTGATTGGATGATATTCCAGCCAGCGCCAAGGCGGTCTGCCTCGGGATCAAACAGCGTCAGAATTCGCTGGCGCTGGTAATCCTTCAGTAAATAGGTCCAGGCCGGCCAGGCACTGAGCAAGGCCAGGGCGATTGCGGACAACAAGTACCAGACACTCACCCCTGCAATAAAAACAACAAAAAGTCCGCTCGCCGCGACCAACAGTGAGGTGCCTAAATCAGGCTGTATAACGATGCATGCAGCAGGCAGCACCACCAGGCAAAGGGAACCAAGCAAGGGTAACAGCCTGGGGGGAATGCCATAGCGGGTGTACCACCAGGCAATCATCAGGGGCATGGCGAGCTTCATGAGCTCTGAGGGCTGAAATCGGACAACGCCAAGACTAAGCCATCGCTGTGCACCCTTCGCACCGACGCCTACCAGTGGTACCGCGATTAACAATATCAGGCCAAACACATAGACCAGTGGCGCCCAACGCCGGTATTGATCCACTGAAATTTGCGCGGCCAACAACATGGCAACCCCAGCGATCGCAAAATTCCGGCACTGCCTCCACAGGGTGCCCACACTGCCGTCCGACGCGCTATACAGGACAAGCAGTCCTCCGGCAATTAAGAAGAAAACAGGCACAAGCAACCAGACATCGACGTGCAGAAGCTGTGCCAACGGTGTGCCTCGTCCCAAATCGCGATCATGGCTGGGTAAATTGCGATCGTAATCAGACATCGTCCTGCCCCATCACCCAGTCGTCCAACCACCTGTCCATCCACTGATCCAAAACCCGTCGGGCGACCGGATAAGCCGCGCTGCTGCCGCCGCCGTTCTCAGCCAGCACTACCACTACGATGCGAGGCTCATCGACGGGTGCAAAAGCGACGAACCATCCATGATTCCGGTGCCGTTCACTTATCTCGTCCTCGTTATATACCCCATCCTGTGCTATCCCGATAACCTGCGAGGTCCCTGTTTTACCCGCAATCGTATAGGCAAGATCCTTTGATATAGCAGCCGCTGTTCCCCGCTGTGTATGAACAACATCCATCATGCCAGCAATCACCGCTGCCCAATGAGCCTCATCGGCTTCCACCGCGGGCCGCGCAACAGGGACCTGCGGTTTGTCACCTATCCTACGCACCAGTGAAGGCTGGAAGGATGCGCCGCGATTGGCGATCACCATCACCGCCTGCGCCAACTGCACAGGGGTGGCAAGCATGTAGCCCTGTCCAATACCGACGCTCAGAGTCTCCCCGGGATACCAGGGCTGCCCCATGCGCTCCCGCTTCCAAGCGGAGGTCGGCAAGATCCCCGACTGCTCACTTGTTATGTCAACGCGGGTTTTCTCGCCTAAACCAAAGGGTGCAAGCGCTGTGGCTATTGCATCGATGCCCATCCGACGCGCGAGATCGTAGTAGTACACATCGCAGGACTCGGCAATCGCCATTTTTAAATCCACTTCATCGGCGTGACCTCTGCCCCGAATCCTGAGGATCCAATCTCGGTAACGGCGACTGTCACCCGGTAGGGTGTACCAGCCCGGATCAGGAATAGCGGTATCGGGCTCCACCAAATCAAGTTCCAGCCCCGCGAGTCCAAGCATCGGCTTGATGGTAGAGCCCGGGGGATACTGACCTTGCACTGCTCGGTTCAACAAAGGGGTATCGGCGGAGTCGCGCAATGCCGTGTAGTCTCGCTGACTGATGCCGTTTACAAACAGATTGGGATCAAAACCGGGATTAGAATAAAGCGCCAGAATGCCCCCATCCCGGGGATCAAGCGCCACAATCGCGCCACGTTGATTCCCCAAAGCCTCGGCCGCGGCCCGCTGGAGATCGAGATCCAAGTGCAGGCTTAACGTGGCGCCGTCACTGGGCAACTCCTGCTCCAGCACTCGCAAAATACGGCCGTGAGCGTTGGCCTCGATGTTTTGGCTACCTACCAGTCCATGCAGTGCCGACTCGTACCAGCGTTCGAGCCCGACCTTTCCAATATGCAGGCTGCCACGATAATTTTCCGCATCAATGGTGGAGGCTTCCCGCTCGTTAATCCGACCGACATAACCGACAACATGGCTTAACAAGCTCCCGTGTGGATAGGCACGAGTTAGCTGTGCCTCTATCGTCACCCCAGGCAGCCGATGCCGATTCACGCCGATAATGGCCATCTCCTCGTCAGAGAGCTGTAGCTTCAAGGGTACGGGATCATAAGGGCGTCGCCGGTGCCGACGCTCAGCGAACCGCTCAAGATCATCGGAGGAAATGTCGATCAGCGATTGGAGTTCCTGAAACAGCAGTGCCTCATCGCCGACTCGCTCGATGACCACGGCTAATGCGTGTGTCGGCTCGTTAACGGCGAGCAACCTTCCCGCCCGGTCAACGATTAAACCTCGCGTTGGTGGTATCGCCTCGAGCCGGACCCGATTTCTATCCGACTGGGTAAGGAACTGATCGTAGTTGCGGATCTGAAGGTCGTAGTAGCGATAAGCCAGCATTACCAAAGCGCTTAAGACAATAAACCCGGCAAAAACAACGCGCTGCCGATTGATCGCCGCTTCCCGATGGGTATCCCTCAGTACATCGCGCGACACAAACACCAGCTAACCTCGGTGATAAGGGTGATTTGCGTTGATGGACCAAGCACGATAGATCTGCTCGGCCAGCACGACCCGAACAAGCGGATGCGGTAAGGTAACCCGGCCTAGAGACCACCGTTTAGACGCCTCAGACAAAAGGTCGGGGGCCACACCGTCCGGGCCGCCAATGACAATCGCCAGTTCATCCCCCTCCATTTGACAGGTAGCAAAGGTGGCAGCGATATCTTCAGTGCTAATGATGCTGCCAGCAACGTCCAGCACGATACACTGCTCCCCGAGCCTCAACTGCTTGCGCAAACTTTCCGCCTCTTTAGCCATCAGCTGCGCAGCTGATTCTCCCTGACGCTTTGCCGGCGGGATTTCCACCCACTGCAGCTGATACTCTCGCGGTAGGCGTTTCGCATACTCTGCGATCCCTTGATTGACCCAGGCTGGCATTTTTGTGCCGACGGCCAGGACCCGAATTCGCATCACTCGGTATCAGGCAGTGCGGTCCAAAGCCGCTCTAAATCATAAAAACTTCGGGTGGCAGGCTGCATCACATGGAGCACCACATCGCCGAAGTCTACCAAGACCCACTCACCAACACTCTCTCCTTCGACACCGATCGGGCGCATACCGCCCTCCTTCGCCTTGAGGATGACGTTGTCAGCAAGAGACTTAACGTGTCGCGTCGAGGTGCCGCTAGCTACCACCAAGAAATCCATCACAGAGCTAAGAGCCCTGACGTCAATGACAACAGGATCGAGCGCCTTCATGTCATCGAGGGCGTCGAGTACCAGATTAGTAAAGGTATCGCTTTCAACCGCCAGTGCGTCAGTCACATCGACAGCCTGTTAACGAGAGTGTGGGTGCTAAGAACGGTATAAGCCATGCGACTGAATATACTCTATTACGATGGACGGCAGGAGGAATGAAATGTTTTTTCCCTCATCGATGTCCGCACGAAGACTGGAGGATGATATTTGTAACTGGGGTTGCTTCAGGTGGCAGATAGCACCAGCAACGGGCCGCTGCCATGCGGACGGTTCTACCTCATGATGTTTTATCCATGCCAGTACGTCGGGATGAATAAACTCGGGCGCATCCGGCCGCACAAGGATGGCCAAATTCGCCACACTCATCATGTCCTGCCACTGATGCCACCGGTGAAGTCGGGCCACGCTATCGCTTCCCACGATAAACGTGAGCGACACCTGGGCTCCAACCTCGCCTCTGATTTGCTGGAGACTGTCGATGGTGTACGAGAGGCCGTCGCGCTCTAGCTCACGTCCGTCAACACTGAAACCATCGAGATCTTCCACGGCCAGAGAGAGCATAGCCTGTCGATGCTCAGCGCTCACCTCTGGTCTGTCTTTGAGAGGAGGCAGCGCGGCGGGCATAAATCGCACATGATCGAGACCCAGAACATCGCGGGCAGCAATACCACCGCGCAAATGGCCTATGTGAACAGGATTAAACGTACCCCCAAAAATTCCCAGTGCGGTCATGAACTATTGGCGTATATGGCCGTCGCCAAAAACAACATACTTGCAGGAGGTGAGGCCCTCAAGCCCAACCGGGCCTCTGGCATGAAGCTTATCTGTCGATATGCCGATCTCGGCACCCAACCCATACTCGAATCCGTCTGCAAACCGGGTAGATGCGTTGATCATGACCGAGCTGGAATCAACCTGTCTTAGAAAGCGCATGGCCACCGAGTGGTTCTCGGTCACGATGCTTTCGGTATGACCTGAACTGTAAGTCGCAATGTGCTCCATCGCTGCATCTACGTCGGCCACCACCTTGATCGACAGAATAGGAGCAAGATATTCGGTGTGCCAATCCTCCTCGGTGGCTGCCACCGAGATATCGCCGCTGAGCTCTCTAGCGCGGTCGCATCCCCTTAACTCTACGCCGAGTTCAGCGAGTGATCGCGCGATAACCGGAAGCTGCTGTGATGCAGCTTCTGCCACCAACAAGGTCTCAAGGGTATTACACGTGCCGTATCGCTGGGTCTTCGCGTTAACCACAATCCCAAGCGCCTTTTCAGGGTCCGCATCATCGTGGAGATACACATGACAAATCCCATCCAGGTGCTTTAGCACGGGCACCGTAGCGGAGCCGGAGATTCTCTCTATCAAGCCTTTCCCGCCTCGAGGTATGACCATATCAACGGTATCGGAAGCAGTTATCAATGCGCCCACCGCTGCGCGATCGGTGGTTGGAACGACCTGCACGCCACCAGACGGCAATCCCGCAGCACGCAATCCCATGACCAAACACTCGCCCAGCGCAATATTTGACTCGATGGCCTCGGAACCCCCACGCAGAAGGACGGCATTCCCCGACTTGATACACAGACTCGCGGCCTCAATTGTCACGTTAGGGCGAGATTCGTAAATGATGGCAATCACACCCAGCGGCACTCGCATTTTACCGACCTGAATACCCGACGGCATGGTTCGCACATCGTCGATCGCACCTACCGGGTCGGGCAAGGCAGCAACCTGTTGAAGATTGGTCAACAGTCCCTCAATACGAGCCGGCGTCAACTCCAGTCGATCCAGCAATGCGGGCTCGAGACCGGTTTCGCGGCCCTTCACCATGTCTCGGGTGTTTGCTTCAAGCAAAAGATCTCGGCGCTCGTGAAGCACTTCACACGTGGCCAGCAAAGCGGCATTGCGGCTCGCCACCGTTGAAGCGGCAAGGATGCGCGAAGCGGTCTTGGATTCCTCCGCAAGCGCCAGCACGCGCTCCTCAACGCTCTCGTCTGGCGCTGTCGTATCTTGCTGCAGTGTCTGGTGAGTGATCGTCACTGGGTTTGTCCTCGCTTGGGAGTCAAGTATACGCGGCTTTAAAAGCACACGGTTACTGGGACCCACAATTAACGATGCGTGAGAGGATTAGAGGGTCTCGCGCCCACAAACTCCCGCTCGCGAAAACGCCGCCACCGTTAGTTGTGCAAATGCAGTTGACAATGATTCGCAATTGCATATGATTGCGACATGTACGTCTGCCTATGCAAAGGAGTCACCGATAAGGCAATCGCGAAAGCGGTAGCCGCGGGTGCCTGTAGCTTTACCGACGTCCAGAACGCTCTGGGAGTATCAACCCAGTGCGGCTCCTGCGAGCAACTAGCGAGGGCAATTGTCGCTGAGCTGGCACCCCTCCCCGCCACGCAGTTCTACGAACTTTCCGCGGCCCCTGCAGCGCTTGCCTGCGCCTGAAACGCGGCTGATAATCACAGCAATTCTCATTAAAAACTGCTTTTAAATCATAGGTTTATTGATATTTTCCCTTGGCCGCGTCGCGCCAGCCCGTTATAATTCACGCCATCGTAGTCACAGGAATTCTGCCCATGAAAGGCGATGCAAAAGTTATCGAGCACCTCAATAAAATCCTCTACAACGAGCTGGTAGCGATCAATCAGTACTTTCTCCACAGCAAAATGTACAAGGATTGGGGGCTGGTCGAATTGGCAGAGCACGAGTACCACGAATCCATCGACGAAATGAAGCACGCCGACGAGTTGGTGGAGAGAATTCTTTTCCTCGAAGGACTGCCGAATCTTCAAGACTTGGGCAAGCTGATGATTGGCGAAAATCCGCGGGAAATGCTCGAGTGTGATCTAAAACTCGAGCACATCGCCCATGAAGACTTAAAAGCCGCTGTCGCCCACTGCGAGGCCGTTAAAGATTTTATCTCCCGGGATCTGGTGCAACGAATTCTCGACGCCGAGGAGGAACACATCGACTGGCTGGAAACCCAGGTTTCGCTGATGGACCGGGTGGGGGAGCAGAATTATCTGCAAACGGCAATGAAAACGGTCAAACCGACCGAGTAATCAAGCGTTACTTTTGATTAGCTCAGCGAGTTCCCCTGACTCGTCCATCTCGGCAATGATATCGCAGCCGCCGACCAGTTCACCGTCCACCCAAAGCTGGGGGAAGGTAGGCCAGTTGGCGTATTTCGGTAGATTGGTTCGAATTTCGGGGTTGGACAGCACGTCCACATAGGCAAAGCGCTCCCCAACGCCCGCCAGCGCTTGCACCGCCCTTGCTGAAAATCCGCATTGGGGTTGGTTTGGGGACCCTTTCATATACAGGATCACCCGGTTGCTAGTTATTTGATCCTTGATGGTGTCCATGATGTCCATTGTGCTCTCCCGCTGCCGTCGGTGGACGGTGCCTTTTCATAAGTGCGTCTTTAAACCGCGTTCCAATAAGCCGTTTTGCTTTCCGTGGTCGTACTAGACACGGCATCGGCGCTACCAGGCGGCGCTGCTACGCAGTCGACTACTGGCGACTACTCCATGGTGAGGGCTTTTTCACAGATTACAAGCCCTGCTTGGTAACTTTGACCTTCAGTCTACAACGAGTATGCTAGCTCACTTTTTTACAGGCTGCTCAAGAGCACTAGGCGAGAACCATCATGTCGGCACTCATGCCCACATACAAACGGCTTCCGGTCGCGTTTACCCGGGGTGAAGGCGCGCTTCTCTGGGACCAGCAGGGACGCCAATACATCGATGGGCTGTCGGGCATCGCTGTTACCAATTTAGGCCATTGTCACCCCGCCATTACCGCCGCCATTAATGAGCAGGCCAGCTCGTTGATACACACGTCCAATTTATTTCAAATCCCCGCTCAGGAACGACTCGCGGCAGAGCTCACCGGCGCGACAGGCATGGACGCGACCTTTTTCTGCAATTCAGGTGCCGAAGCAAACGAGGCCGCTATTAAGCTTGCTCGCCGCTACGGTCACCAGCGAGGCAAGAAGCTGCCGACCATATTGGTGCTTCAGGACGCATTTCATGGGCGCACCATGGGCGCGCTATCCGCGACCGCAGGCCACATCATGCAAGCGGACTTCGAACCTATGCTCGATGGCTTTCACCGGGTTCCTCGCGACGATATCGGCGCGATAGAGAATGTCGCAGACGATGTGGATATCTGTGCCGTCCTGGTGGAGCCCGTTCAGGGGGAAGGGGGCGTTAGACCGCTGGATCAGGAGTACCTGAAAGACCTGCGACGCCTGTGCAATGACAGGAACTGGCTGCTCATGTTCGACGAAGTCCAATCAGGTAATGGTCGATGCGGTGCCCTGTATGCCTTTCAGCGGATGGGCGTCACACCCGATGTACTGACAACCGCAAAAGGATTGGGCAACGGTTTTCCAATCGGCGTTTGTCTCGCAAAGGGCAACGCAGCGGATGTTCTGGGTGCCGGGCATCATGGAACGACTTTTGGGGGTAATCCTCTGGCCTGCACAGTCGCCAGCACGGTGATCAATACCCTGTCGAGGGACACCCTGTGGGCTCAGGCAGATCCCATCCGGGAGGCAGTTATTGCTGGATTCCGGGCCGAACTTGACGACCCTACCACGGTAACCGACATCAGAGGTCTGGGCCTCATGATCGGGATCGAGACCCACTTGCCATGCGAGGGATTGGTCCAGCAAGCGCTTGAGGCCGGGGTAATCATAAACGTAACGGCGGGAAATACCCTGCGGTTGTTACCGCCACTGGTCATGTCACTGACAGAGGCCACACAATTAGGTGGCGTCGTTGCGCAAACCCTTAACAACATACAGAGAAGCAACCAATGACCCTACGACACCTGTTAACCCTGAAAGATTTGTCAGGCGGTGAGTGTCGGGACCTGATTCACAGGGCGATAGAGCTGAAGAGGCTTCAGCGGGAGGGCATCCCCCACGCGGCATTCCCGGGCAAAGTATTGGCCATGATTTTTGCCAAGGCATCAACTCGCACGAGGGTCTCCTTCGAGGCTGGCATGAGCCAACTGGGCGGCAGCGCCATGTTTCTGGCCCCCACCGACACCCAGCTCGGTCGGGGCGAACCCATTGAAGACTCAGCCCGTGTGATCTCCTCCATGGTCGATCTGGTGATGATCAGAACCTTTGAACACAGGGTGGTGGAGCGGTTTGCTGCACATTCGAGTGTGCCGGTTATCAATGGCCTGACTGATGATTTCCATCCCTGTCAGCTATTGGCGGACATGCAAACCTGGTTTGAACACCGGGGAGACATCGCCGGTCGCCGGGTTTGCTGGCTGGGAGATGGCAATAACATGTGCCAGTCCTACATCAACGCGGCGAATTTGCTCGATTTTGAGCTGGTAGTCGCCTGCCCGGAAGGCTACGAACCCGCAGAGGACCTGATCGCCCAAAGCGGTGACCGGGTCCGCATTGTTCAGGATCCAAAGGAGGCTGTCTTGGGCTGCGATCTACTGGTGACCGATGTGTGGGCCTCTATGGGTCAGGAGGAGGAGCAGAAGATCCGGGAACAGGCCATGGCACCCTTCCAGCTCAACGCAGCATTACTGTCAAAAGCCAAACCAGACGCACTGTACATGCACTGCCTCCCGGCACATCGAGGCGAAGAAATAAGCGCCGGGCTGATGGAGGCGCCAGATTCGATCATCTGGGATGAGGCCGAGAACCGGCTGCACGCTCAAAAAGCCTTGATGGAGTTTTTGCTTGGATAGACGGCGCGCGCGGGCTCATGACAAATTTATGAAAAAAAACCGCGGCTATCCACAGTCTATCCCGTTCGGCGATAGCCATATTTTGAGTGCACTAAAAATCAAGTAAGTGCCTACTAACCACCCTGTCAACACCCTGTACACAGGAAATTCAGCGAATTTCGGTATTGCAAAACGCGCCATACCCTCCTATCTTGGGGGTTCGGGCGGTCTATACCCCTACATATGGGGTTTCAGCCCTCAAAAGCGCTAGACTCAACCAACAACAACCCAAATCTGGAATATGCAGGCCAGCTACTGGCTTTTTTTGACATTGACGAGGCTCAAATAAGATGCAAACAAGCACAGAAGTAGGAACGTCAACGCCTTCTCCTGCCCCAACCTCAGACTCGAATACCGATGTAGGACAGCAAGCAAGACTTCAGGCTACCGCACCCGGCCAACTCCGGGTAATAAAACGAAATGGCACCGTGGTTGCCTTTGAAGACAGCAAAATTTCCGTGGCAATCACCAAAGCCTTCTTGGCGGTAGAAGGAGGAACGGCAGCGGCCAGCAGCCGCATCCATGAAACAGTGGCAAAACTCACCGAGCAGGTCATGACAACATTCAAGCGTCGCATGCCCTCTGGCGGCACTATGCACATTGAAGATATTCAGGATCAGGTAGAGCTTGCGCTAATGCGTGCCGGCGAACATAAAATAGCTCGCGACTACGTCATTTATCGGGAAGAAAGAGCAAAAGACAGGGCCGCCAAGGCGGCGCTTTCGCCTGAATCAGAAGCCGCGGCGAGCACCATAAATGTAGTGCATGCCGATGGATCGCGGGCACCCCTCGATATCGATCGAATTCAAACCATCGTGACAGAAGCCTGTGCAGGGCTGACTGATGTGAGTGAAAACGCCATTATCGATGAAGCGTTGCGCAACCTGTACGACGGTGTAACCGCCGCAGAAGTTAGCACCGCATTGGTTATCACTGCGCGAACGTTGATCGAGCAGGAACCTAACTTCAGCTACGCGGCGGCGAGGTTGCTACTGGATGATTTGCGTGCGGAGGCACTCGCATTTCTTGGCGTGGCAGAAGCGGCAACCCAACAGGAAATGACTCAGCACTATCCATCGGCATTAACTGCCTTTATACAACGAGGGGTGGAGCTCGAGTTGCTGTCACCAGAACTACTCGAGTTCGATCTCGACAAGCTGGGGCAAGCACTACTGCCCGAGCGCGACCTCCAATTTAGCTACCTAGGCTTGCAAACCCTGTACGACCGTTACTTCATCCACGCCAACGATGTTCGTATAGAGCTACCACAGGTATTTTTCATGCGCGTGGCCATGGGGCTCTCCATCCGAGAGGACGATCGCAATGCCAGGGCGGTAGAGTTTTACCAACTGCTGTCCTCCTTTGACTACATGAGCTCTACGCCAACACTATTCAACGCGGGCACGTTGCGCTCACAGCTTTCTTCCTGCTACCTCACAACAGTTCCGGATGACCTGTTTGGGATCTATGGGGCTATTCAGGACAACGCAATGCTGTCAAAGTTTGCTGGCGGCCTCGGCAACGATTGGACTCCCGTACGTGCCATGGGTTCCTATATCAAAGGCACCAATGGCAAGAGCCAGGGCTTGGTGCCGTTTCTGAAAGTAGTGAACGATACTGCAGTAGCCGTAAATCAGGGCGGCAAGCGCAAGGGGGCTGTATGTGCCTACCTGGAAACCTGGCATCTGGATATCGAGGAGTTTCTGGATCTGCGCAAAAATACAGGAGATGACCGTCGTCGTACTCACGATATGAATACGGCGAACTGGATTCCCGATCTGTTCATGAAGCGCGTATTCGAAGACGGAGATTGGACCCTGTTTTCGCCCAACGATACGCCAGACTTGCATGACCTCTACGGCACGGCATTTGAAACACGTTATGCCGAATATGAAGAGATGGCTCGCAATGGCCAACTCAAACTGCACAAAACCCTCAAAGCACAAAATCTGTGGCGCAAAATGCTCGGCATGATTTTTGAAACGGGTCATCCCTGGATGACTTTCAAGGATCCTTGTAACCTGCGCTCTCCCCAGCAGCACGCGGGCGTTGTGCACTCATCGAACCTGTGCACAGAGATTACGCTTAATACCAGTGCTGATGAGATCGCCGTGTGCAACTTGGGCTCGGTCAATTTGCCGCAGCACATCGAGAATGGCTCACTCAACATCGACAAGGTTCGCAAGACGGTGCGCACTGCCATCCGCATGCTCGATAACGTCATAGACATCAACTACTACTCGGTGCCGGCGGCGGAACAATCCAACATGCGCCATCGCCCTATTGGTCTTGGACTCATGGGCTTCCAAGATGCGCTATACAAAATCGATGTGTCGTACGCCTCAGAAGCAGCCGTCGAATTTGCCGATCGATCAATGGAAGCCATCAGCTATTTTGCGATTGAAGCTTCCAGTGAACTCGCTGAAGAGCGGGGTCGTTACTCAAGCTATGAAGGATCCCTCTGGAGTCAGGGTATCTTCCCTCTGGACTCACTCGATATCCTCGTACAGCAGCGTGGAGAGCAGTACATATCGGTCAATAAGGACAAGACCCTTGATTGGGATGCCTTGAAGACCAAAGTGGCTGCCAACGGCATGCGCAACTCGAACGTCATGGCGATCGCGCCAACAGCGACCATCGCCAACATCACCGGCGTGTCCCAGTCGATTGAGCCGACGTACCAAAACCTGTACGTAAAATCGAACCTGTCGGGCGAATTTACCGTGGTTAATCCCTACCTTGTCGCCGACCTGAAAGCCCACGGGCTCTGGGACAAGGTCATGGTTAACGACCTCAAGTACTACGACGGTTCAGTGCAATCTATCGATCGTATCCCCGACGATCTAAAAGCCAAATACTCAACCGCATTTGAGGTGGAGCCCAAGTGGCTGGTAGATAGCGCAAGCCGACGTCAGAAGTGGATTGACCAAGCACAGTCACTCAACCTGTACATCAACAACGCGAGCGGAAAAAAGCTTGATGTTACCTATCGCATGGCCTGGTTCAGCGGCCTTAAGACGACCTACTACCTGCGCTCACTGGCGGCCACAGGTACCGAGAAGTCGACCGTTGAAACCGGAAAACTAAACGCTGTTTCATCAGGTGCCGCTGCGGCACCCCAACCCGCACCGGTACCCAAAGCATGTTCTTTGGATGATCCGGATTGTGAAGCTTGCCAATAACCAAACAGATTGAATTAACGGAGTATGACAATGCTTACTTGGGATGATTACAACAACGAAGAAGTACTAGAAGCGGCTCCACCACCCGTGGTTACCAAGGCCGTAGAGAAGGTTGTGGAGGAAGCGGTGGCACCTGAACCCGAAGCCGCTCCTGTTGCAGCCAACAATGAAGGAGTTGCTGCAGATGCTGAAGCCGCCGCCGCGATGGCGAATGTACATCGTGCAAAGGCTGCGCTAGAAGAGCTTGACGTGGCGCCAGGTCTTGAAGAACTCGAGATGGGTGCTGCCAGGGTGAGCGTTGATGAAAAAGCCATGATCAATTGCCGTGCTGACCTGAACCAGCTTGTGCCGTTCAAGTACGACTGGGCATGGCAAAAATATATCGATGGCTGCGCCAATCACTGGATGCCGCAGGAAATAAACATGACGGCAGACGTGGCTACCTGGCGTAGCAGTGATGGCCTGTCTGAGGACGAACGACGTATCGTCATGCGTTCTCTCGGCTACTTCTCCACCGCCGATTCGCTGGTGGCAAACAATCTGGTCCTGGCCTTGTACCGACTCATCACCAATCCCGAGTGTCGTCAGTATTTGTTGCGACAGGCCTTCGAAGAGGCCATTCATACCCACGCGTATCAATACTGCATTGAATCTTTGGGTATGGACGAGGGTGAAGTATTCAATATGTATCGCGAGGTGCCCTCGGTAGCGGCAAAAGCGGCGTGGAGTCTCAGCCACACCCACAGCCTGTCAGATCCAAACTTCCGAACCGGCACTCCCGAGAGCGATCAGGAGTTGCTGCGTAACTTGATTGGCTTCTATTGCGTCACAGAAGGTATTTTCTTCTACTGTGGATTTACCCAGATCCTGTCCATGGGCCGCCGCAACAAGATGACCGGCGTGGCGGAGCAATTCCAGTACATCCTGAGAGATGAGTCGATGCATCTCAATTTTGGTATTGATGTCATCAACCAGATCAAGCTAGAGAACCCTGGCCTGTGGACGCCGGAATTCCAGCAGGAAGCGATCCAGATGATCCTCGAAGGTACCGAAATCGAGATTGCCTATGCCCGTGACACCATGCCTCGAGGCGTGCTCGGTATGAACGCATCGATGATGGAAGAGTACCTGCAATTCATCTGCAACCGTCGCCTGACTCAGATTGGTTTGCCCGAGCAATTCCCGGGTGCGCAAAATCCCTTCCCCTGGATGTCGGAGATCATGGATTTGCGCAAAGAGAAAAACTTCTTCGAGACACGGGTTATCGAATATCAAACCGGCGGAGCGCTCAGCTGGGACTGATCCCGCGGGGCCAGCGCCTTCACTACAAAAAACCGCGATTGAATCGCGGTTTTTTTATGCCCACATTACGCTACTTAGTGACTACTCTGAAGAAACACTAGAGGCTTGGTCGCTAGTCGGCCTGGTCCGTCGCCAAGTCAAAACGATAACGAGGCAGCGACTCCAGAATAGCCCGTCCATAGCGCCGCGTAAGAAGTCGTCGATCAAGCAAGGTAATTCGTCCGCTGTCCTCTTCGGTTCGCAACAAGCGGCCGCTCGCCTGCACCAGTTTTAGTGCGGCATCGGGTACGCTGATTTCCATAAAGGCATTGCGACCCTGTTGTTCAAGCAGTTCTGCATGAGCAGCATCCCGCGGATTATCGGGCACCGCGAAAGGAAGCTTGGCAATAACCACATGCGTGCAATAGGCACCCGGGAGATCAACTCCTTCGGCAAAACTTGCCAGACCCATAATGACGCTGGCTTTGCCCTCGTCAATATTCTGCCGGTGGGTCTCCAGCAGCAGACTTTTGCTCAAGCTATCCTGTACCAGCATGCGGTGAGGCAAAACACCCTCAAGACCCATGACCACAGCCTCCATTTGTCGCCGGGAGCTGAAAAGAACCAGTACACCAAGGTCATTGGCAATCAGCTCGGGCAGACATTCAATAATCTCTGCCGTATGCGCGTCGGCATCGCCCGGCTCCTGTTGCAGCGCTGGAATGGAAAACACCGCCAGCTGGGAGTTAAAAGGACTCTCCACCCGCTTGTATCGAGCACCATCGGGAAGTCCGGTCATCGCTTGGAGACGATCAAAGGATCCCAATGAAGACAGGGTCGCTGAAGTCATTACCACCCCTGCCGCGCGCTGCCAAATATGCTCTCGCAGCAAATCTCTCGCCAAAATCGGACTCGCCAAAAAATCGATTCCGTTGCCTGTTCGCGATTGACGCAACCAGCGCACCCAAGGGTCATCGAGATCCTGACTCGATGCGCCGTCATAGCTTCGCCACAAATCGACTTGGCCCTGTGCGCGGACAAGCATTCCCTGCGCATTAACAAGATACGCATCCAACGTGTCGCGCTGAGCAATGTCCACTTCGTCCCGCCGATTATCCAGCGCGGCTTCGAGCCTTTGGGCGAGCTCCAGCTGGTGAGACCAGGCCAATGCCAGGCGACCCGCCAAGGCTCTTAGCTCGTCTGGGGCAATCCCCAGCTCGAATCGAAACTCTTCTTGCTGTTCAACTTGCTGAGCAAGAAAATCCTCGGCCCAGAGTGCTGCCTCATCATTTAACTGCGTTGTGTCATTCAACGCGATACCCAGCTGCTCGAGCACATCGTGCTGCTGCGTGATATCGGCAAGGTCATCCGATTGAGATTCTAACCAGATAGCAGTCTCTATCAGGGCCTGACGGGTGCCGACAGTGCGGGCAACCAAGGTGAACTGACTGAGGCATTTTTCCGCAAGCTGATGGCCTTCATCAAAAATGTAGATGCTGTCCTCAGGCGGCGGCAGAATCGCGCCGCCACCAAACTTGAGATCCGCTAACACCAGATTGTGATTGGCCACGACAACATCCGCATCCTGTAAGCCATCACGCGCCCGGTAAAAAGCGCACTGGTTGATGAAACCGCACCGCCGACCTCCACACTGGGCCTGATCAGTGGTCACCATACGACGCAATCCATCATCCAGTACCGTGGGCCAGCTATCGAGATCTCCATCCCACCGGGAAGCTGAAAGCGACTCCACCATGGATTCCATGATGGGCCCCGCTTCCTCGATGGCGAGGTCAGCCACTTCATCCGGATAGAGGGGAATCAACGCGGGAGCGGAGGCACCGGCCAGGTGATACTCCAGCTTTTGAAGGCAAACGTAGCGGCCCCTGCCCTTCGCCAGCTGCACGCTGAACGTCAGGCCACTGTGCTCCAATATATCCGGCAGATCCCGGTAAATGAGCTGCTCCTGAAGTGCCACCGTCGCCGTGGCTATCACCAGTTTTTTTTCCCTGGCCCGCGCAATGGGCAACGCGGCCACACAATAAGCGATCGTCTTGCCGGTGCCAGTCCCAGCCTCGACCACAGCGATAGCCTCAGGGGCGTCAGGATCTCCCAAGGCGTTAGCGACCTCCGCTATCATCTGACGTTGCCCCCACCGCGGATTTAACTTCCGGTGCTCAATGAGCGACTGATAGGCATCGCGAATCTCGTCCTGTAACGCCGGATCGAGCAATCAGATCTCCCCAAGGACGCGACGCAGGGGGTTGGCATACATCGCAAGAGCAAGCTCGCGATGACCCTCGGGCATTTCATCAATGCGTGCATCAAACTGCTGCCGAGTGATTGTCCCAGGATGAACGGTAACGTCAGGCACCTGATTGGTTCCGTTCAATCGTTGCCAGGCCCAGAGCGCATTTTCAAACAACCGATAATGCGTCCTCATATGTTCATCGAGAGCGGCAACAACCGAGTCAATGGTCAGCTCATCTCCGCGGATCGGCAAACCAAAGCTCAGGTGAACATTACCTTTCTCGCCGGCGATTCCCCTGCCTATCGACAGAACATCCTCGTTGTCTGCCTTCTGGTAGTCCTGGCCACCGGCAAGCTCCGCCGCTTTGCTGGCATCACAAGGATCTAACTCATAGGAAATTGCGACCGGCACAATATTGAGGTTGTTGAGCACCGTCGACAGCGTTTCAGTTTGTTTATCCCTACTCAGGGACAACATTTTGATCACTGCAGGCTCCGTCTTATCGATCCCCGTCTTGGCCCTTCCCTCTCGCTGGGCTATCCAGACTGAGCTGCCGTTATTGTCTATCGTCGAGCGCACAAAAGCCGAGAGCTGTTGCGATGCTCTGAGCTGTTCGCGCGGTCCGCTCAGATTGCGTCGAACGATGAAACTTTTGTTAATGCGCATCAAATCCGCGACCCAGTCCTCCCGGAGCAGATTGTCTCCAATAGCGATGGCCATGGTTCGATGGCCTGCGTGATAAATCAGCTGGTTGGTATAACTGGGATCCATAACAATGTCCCGGTGGTTACTGATTAGCAGCCAGGACTCATCGGCAGAAAGCTTCTCCAATCCTTCACTGCTGAAGCGGGAGGTCCGACCAATAAGCCCCTGAAGTTGGGGCGCTATCAACGACTGAAACTGATCGACCGTGGTGACATTGCGAAGCTCTCGGCGCAACCACCGGGCAACTAGCCAGCGAGCTACTACGGGCAATACCCGGTAAAGCGTAGGGAGCTGCAATTTAGCGAGTGCCCCATGAAAATCATGACTACCCAGAAGGCGTGCAATAACCGCTGGCACCTCTTCATCGCGGTAGGGCCTGATATCGGCAAATGGGTCGTCACTATTCACTAAATTGATCTCTGTCATGCCTCATTTTTCACCGATCAGCTTCGGCTGAAGTACTGCACCCCTAACCCCGTTTCTGCTAGGCTTCGTGCCCCATATCCGACCACTCACGGAAATCGAGGACGCAACATGGACGCTTCCAATGCCCTGCTTATGACGCTAGGTGCTGCTTCATTATTGATCAGCTGGATTATTCTGCTGACTGTGTCCTGGAAGGAGGACTACGCCTGGGGCCTATTTTCCCTGCTTTTACCCCCTGTCGGCTACTTTTATGGCCTGTTTCAGTGGAATAAGGCCGGACAGGCCCTCTGGGTCGCCATTTTAGGTTGGATGCTTATTGTTCTGGGTTGGTAGCGTTAGAGGGCTCGGTGGGTCCGGTCATATAAACATTGACAGTGGGCAGCCCTTTCCGGAGAATTCGCGACTCTTTTTTACCCAGTTTCGGAGCATAACGTGGCTAATTCACCCCAAGCGCGCAAGCGAGCGCGTCAAAACGACAAGCGGCGCGCCCACAATGCCGGCCTTCGCTCTCTTGTACGAACCAAAATCAAGCAGGTACTCGCCTCTGTAAATTCAGGAGACGCCAATGCGTCACAGGACGCACTCAAGCAGGCCGTCCCGGTCATCGACAAAATGGTCTCCAAGGGAATCATTGCCAAAAACAAGGCAGCACGGCACAAGAGCCGATTGAACGCCAAGGTCAAGGCACTGGCTGCGGGCTAAGTCTCTATCACTCGACACCCAACCGGGTGTCTAGATGGCGATTGATCTCTGCTTCTAACTGTTTGCGAAACGGTTTCGCCAGCATTCCCAGTTTTATCCGACCGGTGACACTATCGTGAGAGACGGCGACTGTTCCTGTAAATCCTTTACCTGAGAACGAAAGCGTGTCCCCCTCACGATCTAGACTTGACGCAAATCCCCCGAGAAAATCTGCCAGCTCTGCGATGGCGGCATCCCGAGCTTGCTTGTCCAAACAGTGGGGCCTGGTTATTTCAATATCAGCCATCAGAACCTGCTCCGGCAACAGCCTTTCAATGATACTACCGCGGTCTCTCGCTCACAGACTAACGCCATGAAACCTGACCGACGATGAGCGAAATAACTGATTTTTCCAAGCGCTTTCTCTTTGAGCAGGCGGATATTCGCGGGGAAAAGGTCACTCTGAAGCAAGCTTTCAAACAGCTGACCGCGGGTCATGGTTATAGCGATACCGTGAAGGCTCTGATCGGTCAATTTGCAGCGGCCGTGGTGTTAATAAGCAATAACCTCAAATACAGCGGAAAGATCATTTTGCAGGCCCAGTCCGCCGGGCCCATCTCACTTCTAATGGTTGAGTGCACCAGCGATTCGACCATTCGTGGCATCGTGCGGGGTGAGGTGAAAACGGACAGTAGTAACCCTTGGATGCTGCTAAAAGAAGGGCAACTGGCCATCACTATCGAGCGTGAGAATGGACCACGCTATCAGGGCATCATCGCCCTCGATACAGACTCGCTTGCGACCGCTCTCGATGACTATTTTTTACAAAGCGAGCAGTTGAATACACGGTTCTGGCTAGCCGCCAGTGGTGAATGCGCAGCGGGCCTTATGCTGCAGCAGCTGCCGGCGCAGCTGAACCAAGATGCCTCCGCTAGAGACGAGCAATGGCAGTACGCAGTAGTACTCGCTGAGACCATCGAAGCCTCGGACCTCCTAAGCCTCGCGCCTGATACTCTGTTGTACCGCTTGTACCATCAGGATCCGATAAGGCTTTTCCCTCCCATACCCGTGGCGTTTCACTGCCCGTGTAACCGAGAGCGAAGTCAAAATGCCTTACAGCTGTTGCCATCGGCCGAGCTCGAAGAGATGCTCAATGCCGATGGCCACATCGACATGAACTGTGATATTTGCGGTCAAGCCTATCGTTTCCTCCGTTCGGACTTCACTGAAGTCGCGGATCCGAGGATCCTGCATTAGAATGTCGACCCAACAACACCTTCAAACCAACCCCCCCCGGACCAAACAATGACGAATCAACCAGAGGCTTCTCAAGCTCAGAAGCACACCGATTTACCCTCTTCAAAATTGATCGAAATAGCGCTGGCACGAGGTGAGGGTGTTTTATCAGACACCGGGGCGCTTCGAGTAGAGACGGGAAAGCGTACAGGCCGCTCACCAGCGGACCGCTTCATCGTAAAAGAACCATCCTCAGAAGACGCCATTGATTGGGGATCGGTCAATAAACCCTTTGAGGCAAGTCGATTTGACGCCCTGTGGGACCGCGTTAAAGCCCATGCTCTTGATAGCGATCACTTTGTGCAACATCTGCACGTAGGCGAGCACAGTGAGCACTATCTTCCTGTAGAAGTGACTACCAGTACCGCTTGGCAATCCCTTTTCGCACGCAACATGTTTATCCGAGCCGCCGTATTCAATGCGCAGCACAAACCCGAGTGGAAAATTCTCAATGTGCCGGACTTTGTTTGTGACCCCGAGCGCGATGGGACCCATTCGGATGCCACTGTCATCGTCAATTTTGGCCAAAGAAAAGTGCTGATAGCCGGTATGCGCTATGCGGGAGAGATGAAAAAGTCGATGTTCTCCGTGCAAAACTTCCTGCTGCCCGAGAAGGACGTGATGCCGATGCATTGCAGCGCCAATGTGAGTGAAGACGGCCAAACAACGTTGTTTTTCGGACTCTCGGGCACCGGAAAAACAACTCTCTCGGCTGACCCGGAGCGTTATCTAATCGGCGACGACGAGCACGGCTGGTCAAAAGGCTCTGTGTTTAACATTGAGGGGGGCTGCTACGCGAAGACCATCAATTTGAGCCAGGAAAACGAGCCAATCATCTGGGACGCCATCCGTTTTGGAGCGATTATCGAAAATGTTGTGCTGGATGATTATCGACATGCAGACTACGACGATACCAGCCTGACTGAAAATGGCCGCTGCTGCTATCCGCTCGATCACGTTGAAAAACGTGTCCTCGAAAACGCGGGCGGCGAACCGAAATGCGTCATTTTCCTCACCTGCGACGTATCAGGGGTCCTGCCCCCGATCTCCATTTTGTCGAAAGAAGCGGCTGCCTTTCATTTTCTGTCGGGCTATACCGCACGGGTGGGATCTACCGAGGTGGGAGCGGAAGCGGGGATTCACCCCACGTTTTCAACCTGTTTCGGCGCGCCCTTTATGCCACGACCTGCAGGGGATTACGCCGAGCTCCTGATGAAGCGTATCGAGGATTTTGACAGTCAGGTCTACCTTATCAACACGGGCTGGACCGGAGGCTCCGGGGCTCAGGGTGGCAAGGGATCCCGCTTTCCAATCCCGGTGACCCGAGCGGTAGTCCACGCGGCACAGAGTGGCGCTTTGCTGAATGCAGAGACCCGACATATCGACACCTTGAACCTGGATTTCCCGGTCTCCATTCCGGGAGTGGATCCCTGCTACTGCGACCCGAAAGCGGGCTGGGGAGATGACACCGCCTACGAGGAGCAGGCAGGCAAGCTGGCTGCCCTGTTTCAGGACAACATCAAAAAATTCGAGGTTAGCGACGCAATTGTTGCGGCGGGGCCGTGCGCTGCTTAAACAAGCGCGGGCCGTGCTCCGCTTCAGCAAGCGCTTAACTAGCTTCCTTACAGTAGTGGTCGATGAAGCGCTGATGCTCGGGTAGCTGACCCACCAAGCGCTCCACTGACCCGTGGATACCATTGAGAAAAGCGCTGAGCTCCTCGTCATCCATCATATTCACGATGGGATGATACTGCTCTGGATAGAGGCCTTGTCCGAGCATCACCTGAATCCAGGAGTTTTCCCCAAAGAGTTCCGTTGGAACCTTAAACACCCGTCCCGTCTCCTTAAACAGCTCGATACGATGTTTGAGAGAGTCGGGTATTTCCATGCTGCGGCAATGACGCCAAAAAGGCGTATCGGTGCGATCGGTGACGTGGTAGTGCAAGATGATGAAATCTCGAATGTTTTCGATTTCAAACATCATCTGGTTGTTGAACTCATCAATATCTGGCTGGCGCACCCCGTCGTAGGGGAACATTTGCATAAATCGCACCACTGCCCGTTGGATCAGGTGAATACTGGTTGACTCAAGAGGCTCCATAAAGCCACTCGACAGTCCCACAGCAACACAGTTCTTTACCCAATGGCGACGGCGAGTCCCGGTTTGAAACTTGATCGGTCTGGGTTCGGTAACGAGATCCCCCTCGAGATTGGCACGAAGCTTCGCTTCAGCCTCATCCCGAGACCAAAATTTACTGCAGTAAACCAAGCCGTTACCTGTTCGATGTTGAAGCGGAATACGCCACTGCCATCCTGCTTCATGGGCAATTGAGCGGGTGTAGGGGATGGGCGGCCCGATATTTTCTGTTTGCACCGCCAGCGCACTGTCACAGGGAAGCCAATGCTGCCAATCATCGTAGCCGGCATGCAGGGTCTGCTCGATCAAGAGACCCCGGAACCCGGTGCAATCAATGAAGAAGTCGCCGGCAAGAAGCTCGCCTGACTCGAGCTGGAGTCCAGTAATGAAGCCGGAGTGAGGATCTTGCTCTACGGACTGAATCTTGCCCTCAATCCGCTTCGCGCCGTGCTCCTCTGCCATTTTACGTAAAAACTTGGCGTAGCGAGCCGAATCAAAATGATAGGCGTAGTTAAGGTTCTGATTGGGAAGCACTGCGAACCGGTTGTACTTCGCCGCCAGCCATTCGTTGCAGTACTCACCAAACTCCTTGCTGATACCCAGCTTTTTGCCTTTGAGCCAAAAATGCTGGAAGCCCGCAGCCCAACAGTCTTTGCCAGTGAAGCCAAAGGAGTGAATATAGTTCTTGCCGACGTCGTGCCAGTTTTCGAAGGAGATACCCAGCTTGAAGGTACCTCCCACCGCGCTAATAAAGTCTTGCTCCTTGATCTTCAGTAGCTCGTGTAAGGTGAGCAAGGTGGGAATAGTGGCTTCACCAACTCCAACCGTACCGATCTCTTCCGACTCCACGAGTGAAACCCGCACCGTCTTTCCGAGAAGCTTGGCAACTGCAGCCGCTGCCATCCAGCCGGCGGTCCCCCCCCCTGCGATCACTACGTGTTCAATTTTTTGCCGTTCCATGTCGCTACTCCATCAGGTCGCCAACACCTGGTTTAGTTCAATCTCTTACGTAACTCGACCCTGAGTCGCTCCGCCTCTGCTTTATTAAGAGGCCCCAGACACCCTAGCGCCTGCTCCGGGATATGTGCCGTCACCACTGGATCCTCGTTAAAAATGTAATGCTCCATCAGCAGCTTCCATGCCTGTCTCTGGGCCGCGGGCAATTGCCGGATGGCTAGCACCCCGTGCAATAGTGCATGAAAAGGAGACCCCAAATGATCGGCACTGTCCAGCCACCAGTAATTGATCAGCAAGTTGAAGTCCGACAAGGCTTTGACATGGTGCCACCACATGCTCGGTATAAAGATCGCATCGCCGGGCTCGAGCACCGCGGTCTGGGCATGCTCTAACGCCACCTGAAAACGAGGAAATTGCTCTAGGTCAGGTACGTCAAAGTCAACCAAGCTGATCGGCTGGCCCGACGGAGTCCGGTCGATAGGCCCTATGTAAAGGTTATTTATCTGGTCGAGTGGAAATAGCGTAAAACGGCGTCGACCGCTGACCACGCAGGCAACATTACTGGGAAAGTCGTAATGAGCGGATACAGTGGTGGCATTTCCCAGCCAGAAATTCACCAGCGGATTGCCTGGCACGGTCAACTTGTTGTAATCCTGAAAGCCGGGCAACCAACCGTCAACCGGAGTAGAGCCTACATAAATCGACATTGGTTCTGTATTTGAAGGATCCTGTTGTTCCCTGAGTCGCTGAAAAATATCGCGCAGTGGTGCGCTACCGCTACGAAAGTTGAAGCCATCAAAGGAGTCGTTGTATCCGAAGCGTCCCCGGGCTTCACAGGGGGCAACGTAGGCGGTAACCGGCTGATCTGTTGCAAAGCTGCCAAGGTATCGCTCTGCAGAATCAATCGAGCTGTCACCATCGCTCACCGCTGGCCAATGGGCAACAATGCCGCGCATAACAACCGGTTCCTCGCTCGCAAAAACCCAATCGGGAATCACACCGGGATCAATCCCCTCCGCAGTCCGAACCGGTGTCGCATCGGTGTAGTTCATGAAATGCGAGATTGTCGCTTTTCTTTTAGGTCAATGAGCCGGCGCAAATTCGACATAGAAGCAAGCATCATGAATAACGGCATCAGGAAGCCCTCGCTGGCCAGAGTCGCGAGCTGCTCGCCGCTGAGCCCTCTGACCGCATCCTCGTTAACGGTGGAATAGCCGAGCAGTTGATTTTTCGACCCGTCCCTCAAAGTAATATCCATCGTGACGGATTCGATTAACTGCCATTCTGAAAGACATTGGGTAAATCGCCGGGTCTGTTCCGCGCCCTCGTGGATTGTCTCGAGAAGATCCGCGATCTGCTCCAAATAGTCGGTTCTCCCGCCAAGCGGTTGAAACAGGGCATCACCCTCTTCGCTCTTGCTAACCCGCGGATGTGCTTGATCGATACTCAGCAGGCGGACTTGCTCTCCGTCCTCAACCGTGTGCTGTCCGATGAGGAATGGGCCACGCCGCAAAAACGCCGGCTTGATGAGTCCTAGCCACTCGTGCCCCTCGAGAAAAAGGTTTTCCTGAGACTCAAACCCCATGATAACCACAGGGATGAAACCACCCTCGGACGACTCCTGGAGGAGAATTGGGAAATCCGCCTGCAGGTCTCTGAACTCGAACAGATAAGCGGGGCAGCTGTGTAATCCATCGCCATATTCGACGCCCGTGGTGTTGATAACCCGGATATCCTTATGGTCAACATTATTGAGTATTTGTAAGTCCGTCATGGGCTATCGGTTCCACGCGCTGTTATCTGGTACCTGACTAATTTTAACCCGTTGTCAAAGACAAAAAAGCTGCCCGAGGGCAGCTTTTTTGAAGCACTAATTGCTGATGTATCAGAAGGTATATCGGACCCCAACGTTGTATCGAGCGCCCTGCTGCCCCACAAACAGCGGCTGTGACTCGCTCCGACCGTAAACGTAGGTGGTCTCATCAGTGATATTAATAGCATCGACGAATATCCGAAGGTTATCCGTGACGCTGAACTGAGCGCCAATGTCCCACTGCTCATATTCGCCGGTGAAGGTCGGTGGAATCGCCCCCACGTTGGCTTGGCCGGTTCCCGCAAGGAAGTCATCACGCCAGTTGTAGGCAACCCGAATCGAGAGCCAGTCATTTTCATAGAAACCAATTAGGTTTGCAGAATCACCCACACCAGCGATAACAAATTGCTGAGTGAGATCCGTAACATCATAGCTGGTATCGGACTCTACGAAGGTCGCGTTTGCGATAAAGCCGAACCCGGTATCCCAGAAGCTATGCTGTAGGTTGACCTCCCAGCCATCCACCGTGTCGTCATCTTGGTTGATAGGCGCGGTCACGCGGAAGTTGGCGAGGGCATCACCGGATTGTCCGGTGATAGTGCCATTGTCGGCATCGACGCCTGGCGAGCCCGCCTTGTTCTCCAGAATCCAATCATATAACTCACCGCTGGTCGCCCCCGATCCAAGAGCAGCACGTGCCTCGTCAGCGTAGGCCCCATTACCGGGGTGGTTAAGGTCGAAGAGAGTCTCGTTGAACTCTGCGAAGCCGATAAAGTTGGTTACGTCCTTGTAGAAATAGCCAACGGAGAGGTAGCTACCTTCCGCGTAATACCACTCGAACGACAGATCGAGGTTATCGGATTCGAAAGGCTTCAGGTTGGGGTTACCACGCGAGCCAGTACCACCGTCAATTCGTAGCAGCTGGTCAATGGTCTGTCCGCCCTGAATATCCCGGTAGTTTGGCCGGGTCATGGTTTTGCTCCACGACAAGCGAGCAACCATGTCTTCGGTGACCCCCACCTTGATATCGAGGTTAGGCAGCACGTTGTCATAGCTACCTGTCAGCTCGGTAAAGTCGCCAGATCCCGGCACAGCACTGAATTCATTGCCGCCAACCCAATCAATGCGATCGTAGTTTGGCGCCAGAGCTTGTGAGTCGACGTCAGTTTCTTCGTAACGAACACCCAGTCGAATATCCACGGGGATGGCGCCGATATCAAAGCCCATATTGACCTGGAAGTAGGCAGCCAACTGCTCTTCAGTGGTGCGTCGATCAGAGCTGTAGGTGCTAGACGCGCAAAGACCCGTACCGCAATCACCCATATCGGGCACAAAGAACGTGGACGCCTCACCGCTGGCCATCAGCTGTTCGGTACGAGCAATCAAAGCCGGCATATCGTAGGAATAATACGTCGTCACCAGATCGGGGTCATTGCCACCAGATATCTCATCGAAACGTCCCGCAGACGAAACCTCTGTCATCAGGTCAGCAATTGCGCCGGGCTGAGAAACACCACCCCACGCATCACGCTGGACAGTGGAACCTGCAGAGCGATTATTCACCTCGGTAAACTCGATGCCAAAATCGATACTCTTCACAAAGCCGTCAGGATCGAAGTCGAAGTTACCACCTAGTCTTGCCTGCTCGATATCCATTTTGGCGTAGTTGTTTTGAAACACACTACCGGTGACGATCATGTCATCGGGACTCAAAGGATTCGAAAGATCGAGTGCCAGAACCGGTAAGTCACCACGGTCAAAGTAGGTTGTGGTCTTATCTCGAGAGAACGCCGCGATGGACAGCAACGCAGAGCTACCATAGGGACTGTCGGGGCGCTGCTCTGCACTAGAATCATGGTAATCAAACATTAGCGAGAGACGGTCGGTTACATCCCAGGCCAGGTTGAAACCAATTGATTTGTTTTCAGCCACGATGGCGTCGCTGCCTGCACCCATTGCAAAGTCGCCGCCACCGCCATTGTATTCAGCATAAGTGGTGGGAGAAGCGTTGGCATTGTTGCCGTCCCAAACCGTTTCCTGACCGCCGAAGTTATACCAGGCGGAGTAGTTGGTGTAGGTTCGCTCGAGCTCCACCTCTGAATAGGTGTAGTCAACCGTTGCGGTGATGCGATCGGTAGGCGCCCACTGCATAGTCAACTGACCGTTGGTTCTGACCCGATCCCACTCCGCAAACTCGTAACCCGTGTTTTGCGGGACTGAATACCGCTCATCTGGGCTGGTGGTCCGATTCTGCTGGGTCGCTAAATCATAGGGAATGCCGCCCCACTCGGAGGGACGCGCGCTACACCAGCAGTTGTCTACGTCACCAGCAAACGATCGCCAGCCACCAACGCTTGCGGTGGCGGCGCCGTTGTTGCGCTCCTGCCGCACCGCAGACAAGGCTATACCTACCGTGTCATCTAGGAAGGTGTTTGAAATAAGCAAGGACACCTCTGGGGTCAGATCATCGCCCGATTCTGTTGAGGTATCGTGCATCGCGGACGCTGCGACTGTGGCGTTAAAACCAGGAGACTCGAGAGGACGCGTAGTGACAATATTAATGGTTGATCCGATACCACCCGTAGGAACATCGGCTTTGCCGCTCTTGTAAACCTCAACTCTGGAGATACCCTCGACGGCCAGATTACTAAAGTCGAAAGAACGACTATCACCGCCGGTTGTAGGCATTTGCCGGCCATTCAGCGTGACCAGGTTAAAAGCGGGGCCAAAGCCACGTACGGTGACGTACTGCCCCTCACCCCGGGTTCGATCAATGGCCACCCCTGTCACCCGTTGAAGCGCTTCCGCGAGGTTGGTATCAGGAAATGCACCGATATCCTCCGCAGTAATCGCGTCGACTACGCCTGCATCGTTGCGCTTGATGTCTGCAGATTTCTCGAGGCTCTGACGGATACCCCTGACAATAACCTCTTCCATTGCCGCATCTGATGTATCAGCCGAAAGCTGATCTGGTGCTTCCTGCGCAAAACCCAGCTGAGATGCCACCGCAAAGGCGACACCCACAGCTAAAGGCGCTCTTCGGAATTCGACAGGATTGCTCACTTTTTTCCCCTTCTTTTGGCCTGTAATTAAATTACTAGGCATTTGCTTATATTTATTAAAGATGTTCTAAAGTTAGAATAGATCGCAAGCGGCGTCTAGAACAGGGGCATTCGATAAAAGGGACTGCTGGGTCGTTAAGGAGGTGGGCTGGCGAATCAGTGGCGACCTCGCCGAATCCCAAGTTCTGCCTATTTGGGAGGGTTTTTAGCGCCCAGCGACCTATTAACAGAGCGCTACAAATATTAGTAGGCCTCTGCTAGCCATTATCAAGGGAAGGTCTACTTTGACAGGCTCAGGGCTCGGGGTTTCCCTGACGCTTTGAGGCGGTCAAACAGCTCAGCCACATCCTCTCCGATTAAATACAGGGAGGGCACCAGCACCAGCGTGACACCTGTCGCAAACAGAACCCCAAAGGCGAGTGACGTTACCATCGGGATCAGAAACTGCGCCTGTACGCTGGTCTCGGACATGATAGGTAGCAAGCCAACGAAGGTTGTCAGTGAGGTCAGGATGATTGGCCGGAAACGATCCTCCCCCGCCTGCAGAACGGCTTCTCTAAGGGTAAGACCCTCGCCACGAAGGGTGTTAACCCGGTCAATCAAGACCAGATTGTCGTTGACCACCACTCCGGCACAGGCGATGACCCCCATCATGGAAAAAATGCTGATCTGCCAATTGAGCAAGGCGTGACCGAAGATCGCCCCCATGATGCCAAAAGGTATGGCCGTCAATACCAGAAAAGGCTGCCAATAAGAGCGGAAGGCAATGGCCATAAGCCCGAAGATGACCAGCATCGCAAGCACCATGTACTTCAGCATGGCTCGCTGGAATTCGGCTTCCTCCTGCAGTTCCCCATCAAGTTTAAGCTGAAGCCCGGGATATCGCTGCTGCCACTGGGGCAGCCAGTCCTCTATGACCGCCGTCACCACTTCGAGGGGCGTGGCGCCATCCCATGACACATCCGCCTCTACTTCCAGAGTGCGCATCCGGTCGAGTCGCTCCAGTTTCTGATAACCGGGCTCTATTCGATAACTCGCTACTGTTTCAAAAGGCACTTCGGCCCCTGTGGGAGTTCGAATATACATATCGTCGAGATTGCCGATCGAGCGCCGCTCCGATTCCGGGTAACGCACCATCACCTTTACATCCTCTCGGCCCCTGGGAATTCGCTGGGCTTCGGCTCCATAAAAAGCCTGTCGCACCTGTCGAGCGACATGAGCAAGGGTGATGCCCAAGCCCTCCGCCGCAGGTTTGAGCTCAAGCACCACTTCATCTCTGGCTGAATCAAAACTATCGCTGACATCAAATACGCCGGGGTAGGAGGCCAATGCTCGGCGAACATCGGGAACCACCCCGATCAACTCCTCTGTACTTCGGGATGCGAGTACTAGTTTGATCGGTTTTCCCGGATCGCGAATCGTAAAGTCCATTCGAATCGACTTGGCTTCAGGTACCGGTCCAACACGCTCGCGAAAATCTCGGGCGAGCTCTTCGGTATCGACATCCTCCGAAACAGTGCCAATAACCATTGTAATTCGGTTGGCCTCGGAAACTGCAGAGACGTGACTCACCGCGGGAGTCTCCTGGAACTCGTCACGCTCATTCCACTCCAATTTGAGCTCCTCTGCCGATGCCAACATCCGGTCTCGCAGAAGCTTGGTGACTGCGTAGGGCCCACCCTCAGGCATCTCCACGGTGGCGTAAACATAGTCGGAATTTACCCGGGGGAAGAAGGCGGTTTTCAACCACCCGCCGCCATATAGGGCAATACTGAACACGAAGGCAACGAAGAATATTGCACCGACGAGATAATGTTGGTTCAGGGAGCGTGCAAGAAACGGTCGATAGCGATAGCGCGCAAAATTAAGCATCCCTTCGGCGCATACCCGCCGCCACTGCTCCAACCGACGCATCAAGGGATTCTTGGCTGGCTTCTCGGGACCCAAGTGCGCCAGATGCGCTGGCAAAATAAGCAAACACTCGACCAATGAAAAAGCGAGTGCCAGGATGACCACGACGGGAATGGCCCTGGCAGCAACCGCCCATTCACCCGGCATCATCATCATGGGAAAGAAGAACACCATAGTGCTGATCACGGCGAACATGACCGGCTTTACCACCGAGTGCACCCCAAGCAGCGCGCCCCTCTCGCCGAATTCACCTCGAGTCTGATGGGTGTGGATGGCCTCCCCCACAATAATCGCATCGTCTACCACAATGCCAAGCACCAAAAGAAAGGCAAAGAGCGACACCATATTTAGGCTCACTCCCGTGTACTTGACCATGAATAGCGTCCCCAAGAAAGCCACCGCGATGCCGGTTCCCACCCAGAAGGCAAGTTTCGGTCGCAAAAACAGCACGAGAACGATACCAACCAGAAGCAAACCACCGATGCCATTTTTCAGCAATGTATCTACCCGTCCGCTGAAATCCTTAGCGCTATCACGCCAGACCGAGAGCTCAACGCCCGGGGGCAGCGAAGGTTGGCGCTCTGCTACCCACTGCCGGATGGTTTCACTTGTTCTCAGAACGTCCGGATTGGCTGTGACATACACATACATCTCCAGAGACGGCCGACCGTCAAAGCTGACGCTCAAGTCCCAGTCAGCGAAGCCATCGCGGATATCCGCCACATCACCCAGCAGTAATTCGGTACCATCACGTTTGGTAAAGAGCACAATGCGCTCGAAATCGGCCCGATTGTAAGCTTGCCCACGGGTTTGCACCCGGACATCACCTTCTCGACTCTTAATTGCACCAGCTGGCAGATTCAGTGAGGCGCCTTGAATTGCCGAGACCACATTCTCAAAGCTTAGTCCGTAACGCCTGAGTGTGGCCTCAGAGATATCAACCGATACCTCGTAGGGCTTGGTCGTCTGCAAATCAACCACTGAAACATAAGGTTGTCGCGCCAGCTCATCGCGTAAGGTCTCTCCCAATTCCTTGAGTTCATATGCGTCCAGATCGCCAGCGAGTGCCACCACTGCCATCAGGTGGCGGTAGGTGAGCTCGGTGACCACAGGCCGTTCAGCATCAGAGGGAAATGTGTCAATCGCATCAACCCGCGTCTTGATATCAGCAGTAAGACGCTGCACGGGGTAATCCTGGGTCGCCTCAATCAGGATGGTGCCCATTCCCTGTTGTGCGATTGAGCGGATTTCCTTGATGCCCGTGAGGTCATGAATCGCTTCCTCCACCCGAATACAAATCTGCTCCTCGACCTCCGCAGGACCCGCACCCGGAAATGGCATCGTCACACTCACCTGATTGATTTCAGGCGTCGGGAAAAATTGCTTGTCCAAGCTCGGCACTGTCATGAAGCCGCCAATGATGAGTAGCACCATCAGCAAATTGGCCGCGATAGGATTGCGGATAAACCAACTTAAGGGCGTGCCGACCATCAGTTGACCCCGGATAGCTGGTTCACTGGCTCTACATCGACAGAGAGACCCGCCATGAGCAACGGTGTCTGCTCTCCCACGATTCGTAGATTCGCGCTCAGACCGGAAACCCAGACCCAGTCCTCGGTCCGTCTCACCACCTTGACGACTTGACGCTCTAGCTTTTCGTCAGCACTCACGATCAAGAGCGAGTTATCTGATCGCAAGGCACTTGCGGGTAGCTGTACGAGATTGCTGATTGCAGGGGTCACTACATCCGCCTGCACGAACATCCCCGGCGCCAGTGGTGGACGGCCTGTCGAGGTGGGCGCAAAAGGGTTATCCACTTCCGCCACGACATGCACGACTCGCGAGTCTCTGTCGACCACCGCATCAATGCGGCGAATTTCTCCCGACCACTGCCACTGCCGACCACCGAACTCGGTGGACAGTGTCACGGGTCTCGATAATTTCACACTGCCATGGAGCGGCAAACTCAACGCCGCCAACTGCTTATCGCTAAGCGGTAATCGTACCTCTACAATATCTATGCCATAGGCTTCTGCCAGGGGCGTTCCCGGCGTCATGTACTGCCCGAGGTCAACACTGGTTGATTCGATGCGTCCGGAAAAAGGAACGGTGATGCGGGTGCGAGCCAGTGCCAACTCCGCTGCTGCAAGATCCGCCTGAGCAGCGCTAAGCGCGGCCTCGGCAGCCTTCAGCTGAGGCTCACGCAAAAACAATGCGTTAGCCTCAGCACTCCCCAGTTCGCGCCACTCACGTTTGGCTTGCCTGTTGCGGCCGCGCTCCTCTGCCACTCGCTGCTCCGCCGCGGCGACTTGGGATTGAGCTCGCGCAATGGCAAATTCGTAATCCTCTGGTTCGATGGTGAGCAGCACGTCTCCGGCCTCAAAAAACGCCCCTTCAACGAAGTTCTCGGCCACCTCAGCGACCTTGCCGCCAACTTGCGCCACAAGGCTGATACGACGACGCGCCTCTACAGTCCCCTGGGTCGTCACTGCCAGCACCATGTCCCTCGGCTCGGTGACAATGACTGACACCACCGGTTTCAGCGGATCATCCTGAGGTTGAGCCTCAGGCTTTGGCTTTCCAGTGAGTACGAACCATGCAAACAGCAGCCCGAAAAACAGCACTGCGGCAGTAAGAGCTACCTGCTTCCAAGGTGACCCGGCTACGTCGGCATGTTGAGGTGTCACTGTCAATTGAGCTCCTGTTGCCCGAGGGTGGTAAAGACCTGCAGACCTGTGTCGTGGTGAGAACTAGTGTCGGTATATACGGATGAAATCCCGATTCAGGGAGTTGCAATAATGCCGTGCTGACTAGAAAGCAGATTCTAATCCTCACGCGCATAATGACCAACATGGACAAATAATCAACGTCCGATCCGTAAGTATACGCCAAGGAGGAATGAACCATGGCAGAAGCGAAAGCAAGCAAGAAAGCGGCGCCTGCTCGTAAGGTTGCTCGTAAGAAGGTAGCGGCCAAAAAAGCTCCCGCAAAGAAAGCTGCGGTTAAAAAAGCGCCCGGTCGTAAAACGCCTGCGAAAAAGGTAGCAGCCAAGCGCAAAGCAGCACCCCGCGCAAAGGCAGACTTGAAAGCCAACGCTATCGAATCCGGCCGTAAAGCACTCCAGGCCGGGCTCGGTGTATATGGCATGGCCTACGACCAGATCCTTGAGAATCTTGAAACCGTTCAATCTCAAGTTGATGAGGCGCAGGCCAAACTCAACGAGCGGCGCAAGCAGGCGGAAAAGCTCTACGAAGCCCTCGTTAAGCGCGGCAAAGCCGTAGAGAAAGACGCACTGAAGGCCTTCGAAGATCTCGAATTGGACGCTCTCACTGACCGCGCCGCATTCGACGACCAGATGGCCAAGGCCAAATCTAAATTCGATGCGCTGCGTACCAAGGTTAGCAAGTTGATCTAAACCATCCGTGGTCCGTTTTTTTGGGGAGCCCTCGGGCTCCCTTTTTTTTGCTTGCTCGTTTTCCAAGGTACTTTTTCGGTGGGAAAGCGCTTCTTTAGGAAGGCTGACGCTTCACCCGTCTCCGATCTGAACACCCGTCAGGCTGGCTACTCTTTGATCAGGTGCCGAGGCGGGACGCAAGAGAACAACTGCGCTATGCTTTCCGACCGATAAATCGAACAGCTCACGCGCCACTGTGAAAACCCGCGACCGTATTCTTCTGGCAGCCCGCAACCTCTTCAACGCCATGGGGGAACATAACGTTGCCGCCTCGGACATTGCGGCGGATATGGAGATCAGTCCGGGCAACCTGTACTACCATTTCAAGGGCAAGGACAGTATTCATCTCAGCCTGTTTGCGTCGCTTCAGCGAGAAATGATTGCGATCCTTGGTCCCGCTGTTCAATCACCCGGCCTCTTTGATGAACAACAAGAGGAATCGGCGGTTGAACGCAGTTGGTTGTTTTTTAGCGTGCTCCTCGAGCTGATGATCGACTACCAGTACCTATATGAAAATCCCGGCAGTTTGATGCAGCGTTATCCGGAAATTGATCGAGGCTTCAGGCGACTGATCCGATTGAAGCTAAGCGCCTGTGAAGTAGTGGCGGCGGAGCTGATTTCTGGGGAATCTGAACGGAAGAGTCACGCGCCGGATTTCGGCAGTCTGGCGAACACCATGAACCTGACGCTGAGTTACTGGCTACCATACAGTCGAATACTTCATCCAAAAGATGATCGGATCCTAACGACCCACCGCGGCGTACTTCGTGTCCTGTCTACCTGTGCACCCTACATGGAAACGGAACAGCAAACATTTATGGAAGAATGTGAGGAGCTCTACAAAGTAATGCTTGCAAGTGGAGAATATGCAGAGGTTTGATATACCGCCTCACCAAGCTATGTTTGAGTGGATTGAGTACGTGAGATAAACACTCACCAATGCTGCGAGGAATAAGTTGTTGCTGTTTGCCATGCCCGAAGCCTCTAACCAGCGACTCACCTCACCACTAATACGGGTAGCAGCCACCATAGTAACGACGCAGTTACCACAGCCCCGATTAAGTTAAGCACCAAACCCTCACGAAACATGACTTGAATAGGAATTCTGTCAGTCCCGTAGACCACCGCGTTTGGCGCAGTGGCCACCGGTAACATGAAGGCGCAGCTGGCACTCATTGCTGCGGGGATCATAAGCAGCACCGGATCAATCCCGGCCGCGAGACCGGCGGCGGCAAGAATAGGCATCAGGAGTGCCGTCGTCGCGGTATTTGAGGTCGCCTCCGTCATGAACGTAACAGCCAGACAGATAAGCAATGTCATCAGCAGGATCGGCAGGGTAGTTAGGGTGACCAACGCCTCTCCGGCAATCTCCGACAGTCCGGAGCTGACGAAAGCCTTGGCGAGACATATGCCTCCTGCGAATAGTAGCAATACGCCCCACGGGATCTCCGCTGCCTCACGCCAGGTAATCAAAGGGTCACCCTCACGATCCCGTGTAATAAAGAGCGCTACGACAGCCAAAAATGCAACCGATGCATCATTGGCCGCGGGCACGCCGAGCCACTCGCGCCAGCCGCCAAAGGGCTCAGCTCGGGTCATCCACACCAAGGCAGTGAGTCCAAAGATAACTAGCACGCGACGCTCTGCACTTCGCCAAGCTCCGGGAGGAGGCAACAACACAGGTATCGCTCTCGGTAACCCGCGAGTAACCCAGAGTGCAGCCAAAGCAATCATGGCCAACACCACCGGGATAGCCACAGACATCCACTGTATAAAACCGATCTGTTGACCCGTACTGTCCTCGTATACCTGCATAAAAATTAGATTAGGTGGAGTTCCTATTGGAGTGCCCAAACCACCGATAGAACAAGCCCAGGCCAAACCGAGCAGTAAGGGCACTTGCAGTGACTCCTTTTGTTCCGCGCTATCGAGCACTGCCAGGGCGACAGGGAGTAACATGAGAACAGTCGCCGTATTAGAAATCCACATGCTGAGGCTAGCGCCCGCCAGCATAAAGCCGATGACAAGTCGGCGAGGGCTGTCGCCGCCTACCACCCGCACCACGCCCAGAGCCAGCCGGCGATGAGCACCCGAGGATTCCATGCCACGAGACAACAGAAAGCCTCCCATCAGAAGCAGGATCAACGGAGACCCATAGGCGGCACCGGTCTCAGCGGGGGTCAGCACACCAAAGAGGGGCATTAACGCAAGAGGTAACAATGAGGTCACCGGGATGGGTATTGGCTCAAAAATCCACCACATCACACAGATCGCAGCTGTCGTGCCGGTAACGACCATTGGCGTGGGCAGATCAGCCAAGACCATTAACAGCCCTATCAGGCCTGCCAGTAGCAAACCCGGCAAAACAGATGCTCTGGGATCAATCATTCGGTGGCTCACCTTGGGCTTTTCGTCGCTGGTGTCAGTCTGAATAAGCTTTAGAACCGTGTAAACTCCCCGCATGGTAGAAGCTAGCAACTCACAGCTTGTTGATCCACAGGGTCGTCGCATCGATTACCTGCGTCTATCGGTTACTGATCGATGCGATTTTCGTTGCACCTATTGCATGGCTGAGGAAATGCAGTTCCTCCCACGGCGCGACGTGTTGTCTTTGGAGGAGCTTGGCCGTATCGGCAAGATTTTCGTCGGCCTCGGTGTAAAAAAAATTCGCATTACCGGCGGAGAACCACTGGTGCGTCGCGACATCAACACCCTGTTCGACGCCCTGGGTCAGCTTGACGGACTTAAAGAGCTTGCAATCACAACCAACGGCAGCCAACTATCCCGATTTGCCTCTGAATTAAAACGCTGCGGCGTTACAACAATCAACGTTAGCCTTGATACCCTCGACGAAGAACGCTTTCGCCAGTTGACCCGCACCGGGGACCTGAGCCGAGTACTGGAAGGCATAGACAGCGCTATCGCCGCGGGTTTTGAGCGAATCAGATTGAATGCCGTCATTCTGAAAGGCCAAAACGAAACCCATATCGCTCCGTTGACTACTTACGCCATCGACCGGGGTATCGATATTGCTTTTATCGAGGAAATGCCGCTTGGTCAGGTTAATGCCGCTGGGAAGGCACTGGAATTCGTCAGCAGCGATGTGATTTTGGAGCAGCTTCAACAGCAGTTTGACCTGACACCCCTCGCTCCTCAGGCCCATGCTGGACCCGCCCGTTATTGGCAAGTCGCCAGTCGCACCAGTCGAGTGGGTTTGATTTCCCCCCACAGTCACAATTTTTGCGCTTCCTGCAATCGACTCCGGGTGACAGCAGAAGGGCGCCTATTACTTTGCCTTGGTAATGAAAACTCCATCAGTCTGCGAGAACTACTCCGCGCAGGGATGAGCGATGAGCAAGTTGAAACAGCAATCAAGCAGGCACTGTTACAAAAACCCCAAGAGCACATCTTCGATAAGCCTCATGAGCCACAAATCCTGCGCTTTATGAATGCATCAGGCGGCTAATCCAATATAGGAAACATCAGTGGAAACCAGCTTCTACCAAGCCCTGAACGACATTGGGGGCATTACCACCGACTTTGAGCAGGCCGGCTACATCTGTACCACCCGTATTGCTACGGTGGTGTACCTCGCGGCGCAACTCAACAAGCCGATCCTAGTTGAGGGTCCCCCCGGCGTGGGCAAAACCGAGTTGGCCAAAACCTGCGCAGCGGTCATCAACAAACCCTTGGTTCGTCTGCAGTGCTACGAGGGTCTGGACGAAGCCAAGGCACTCTACGAGTGGAAGTACGGGAAACAGCTGCTATACACACAGATTCTGAAAGAGCAATTGGGAGATATGCTTGAGGGTGCCAAAGGCCTGAAGGAATCAATACAACGCCTGCACAGCACGGGAGATGTTTTTTACGCCAAGGAGTTTCTTGAGCCCCGCCCTCTGCTTAGAGCCATGGAGCAGGAGCAAGGGGCGGTGCTGTTAATCGATGAGATCGATAAAGCCGATTTTGAATTTGAGTCGCTGCTGCTGGAGGTACTGTCTGACTTTCAGGTATCAATCCCCGAAATAGGCACTGTTCAGGCTCGGTCAAAACCGATCGTCTTTCTCACTTCAAACGACACCCGAGATTTATCAGATGCTCTGAAGCGCCGCTGTCTACATCTGCACATCCCGTTTCCCTCTATCGAACTTGAGGCAAGAATTGTCGCGGCACGGGTACCCGAGTTGGAAAACAAGCTCACCGATCAGCTCGTCCGCTTCGTGCATGCTGTGCGCGAACTTGATCTCAAAAAAGCGCCAGCTATCTCTGAAACCATCGACTGGGCAAGGAGCTTATTGTTGCTTCACGCCGAACAGTTGGACAGCAGACTGGTGCACGACACCCTCAATGTGTTGCTCAAATATGAAGAGGATATAGTCGAAGCTGAAGACCAACTCACCAAGCTACTGAAACAGACCACCGCTTGATGAGCCCTGGCAGCAGCAGTCAGCAGCTCCTTGAGTTTATAAAATTCCTTCGGGGCAGAGACGTTCCAATATCCCCCGCTGACTCCCTTGATGCGGTACACGCCGCAAGCCTCCTTGGATATACAGATCGCTCTACCTTGCGCGACGGGCTGGCTTCAGTTCTGGCTAAATCGCCCCATGAAGAAGCCCGCTACCACGAAGCCTTCGATATTTTTTTCGGTCTGCCAACCCCCCGCGACGACTCGGATATGGCGTCGTCAACGGAACCAAATGACCAGAATGAGAGCTCTGCAGAAGACACCCCCGACGATACCGGTGATCAGCCGGCTACTCCTTCATCCGCCCTTGCCCAGGCGGCCAGTAGCTCCAGCGAGCTATCCGACTTACTCGACTCATCCTTGGTCCGGGCATTACAAAGTGGGGATGAAGCGTCGCTCTCTATAGCCATCGAGGCTGCGGCGAGGGAGGCAGAGGTAGATAACATCCGGCTTTTCACGCAACGTGGCCAGTACACTCGCCGCCTGCTTGATGCTCTAGGGGAAACTGACCTGCGCGATGCGGCCATTCAACTAGAGCAGAAAAATCCGGCAGCCTTTCACGAGCTACAGGAACTGCGGGAACGTCTGCGCTTGCGTGCTCGGGATCGCGTTGAGCGTGCCTATCTTGTGCACGCCTCGGGAGACACGGAGGAGTTCCTGGACAATACCCTTGCGCAAGTGAAACTGGCGAACATAAGCCCTCATCAAATGATGCGTATGCGGAAATTGATTGAGCGAATGGCAAGAAAGCTGGCGAGTCGGCACGGTCGACAGCGCAAGCGACATCGACGAGGACAGTTAAATGTTCCCGCCACCCTGCGGGCCTCAATAAGCACTGACGGAATACCCTTTACAACACGCTGGAAGACGGTCCAACGGCGGAGACCTCAGGTCATGGCGATATGTGACGTGAGCGGATCAGTTGCAGCTTATGCAAAATTCCTCTTGATGTTTCTTTACGCAGTGCAGGATGTATTACCCAGAACGCGAAGCTTCGCTTTCTCAAGCACTCTCGGTGAGGTGACTGACTGGTTTGAAGCGATGCCGGTGGAGGAAGCCGTCAACGCAGTCAACAGAACCTACGGTGGCGCAACGGATTATGCTCGCGCTTTTCAGGATTTCGCCGATCAGGCCCTGATGGATATTCACAGCGCTACAACGGTCATCATTCTGGGGGATGCTCGGAACAATAACAGCGACCCCCGACTGGACCTCCTTGCCGAGATAAAAAGCCGCTGCAAGCGGCTTATATGGCTAAATCCCGAACCCAGAGTCGCCTGGGGAAGTGGCGATTCGGCAATGTTGCCAGTAATTCGACACTGCCACTTAGCCACAGAGTGTAATAATCTCAAACAGCTAGAGCGCATAGTCGATAAGTTGCTGGCGGATTCCCGGCGGTAGCAGGAACCCCGGCACTTGCCACCAGCACACAAGAGCGACTCATGCCCAACCAGAGTCGGAAACGCAGGCCCTTTTGGCAAAGCAGCTATCCGGCGACTCTGCCCAGCCTTCGGAAGCCTAAAGCGCTGGAATCAAGTGTGGTTAGGCGCCCAATCAGTTTGAGTCTTTCCTCTCAGATACGGTGATCTTATCCCGCTCTATGCCCTCCATAGTGAAGTCCCGAGAGGACGTGATTGCACCATTTTCCTGAATCAAACACTGATTTATCTGCACACGCTACCTCCTTATGGCTGCCTTGTTATGTGTATAACTTACCCTGTTTTGAACTGCTGTACCCCAACACCTTGAGAGCATACACTTGCGCCCCGATACACTTTGAACGGGGCTCATCCCCCGATTGAGACAGCGGCGACTCTGGAGGCAGCCCACCCTTGGAATCATTTGTGCAATCGCGGCGCGACAGCCTGTCAGGGTCGGGTGGCAACATCCTGAGCCGGATTTGTCGAGGTGTGGAAAAAGAAGGGCTTCGGGTTAATCGGGAAACAGGAATGCTGGCGCAAAGTCCCCATCCCAAGGCGCTGGGTTCTGCACTTACGCACCCAGGTATTACAACTGACTATTCGGAATCCCTGCTCGAATTCATCACACCGGTTGCCAGCGATATCTCAACGACCCTCGGGCAGCTGGACGAACTCCATCGCTTCACCGCAACGGCACTGGACAATGAAATAGTGTGGGGCGCCAGCATGCCCTGTATTGTCGCCGGAGAATCACACATACCCATAGCTCACTATGGCTCATCGAATGTCGGGCAGATGAAGCGGGTGTACCGCAATGGTCTCAGCGTACGCTACGGCCGGATGATGCAGGCTATTGCAGGAATTCACTACAATTTTTCGATGCCCGAGGAATTTTGGCTGGCCGCATGGGAAAATGCGGGCAAGCCTACCACCCTGCAAGATTTCCAAACACAGGGCTATCTGGATTTAATCAGGAACTTCTTCGATCGGGCATGGCTGCTGGTCTATCTTCTGGGTGCCTCGCCAGCAGTTTGCGCGAGCTTCCTATCGGGTAACAAGAACCATCACCTGCTTCCGATCGATGCTGCGGCCAGCAGTCTCTACCTGCCAACCGCTACCTCACTGCGTATGGGCGATTTGGGATACACCAGCAACGCACAGGCAGGACTGCAGGTTTGCTACAACGATTTGAACAACTACATAGCAACCCTTCGGAGTGCAATCGTAACGCCTCACCCACCCTACGCAGATTTCAAGCTCACCGCTGATGGAGAACAAGCGCAGTTAAATGACAGCCTGCTACAAATAGAAAACGAATTTTACAGTCCGATTCGACCAAAGCGGGTCACGAAGTCAGGAGAAGCCCCTGTCGTTGCACTTGAGCGTGGTGGAATCGAATACATCGAGGTTCGCTGTATCGACATAAACCCATTTATGCCCCTTGGTATCGATGGGAATACGATCAGACTCATCGATACCTTCTTGGTAAATGCATTGATCACCGATAGCCCGCTATGTGATGAGGAAGGCCAGCGGCGCAACCAGGAGAACTTAAAGCGCGTGGTCAATCAGGGACGGGATCCCGATCTCATGTTAAGCACCGCAGTCGGTGAGACCTCTATGCGCAGTCTTGCAACCCGGTTACTCGATGACATGAGCGACACGGCGCAGGCACTGGACCGTGCTGCTGGTGGCGACGACTACGCCCGCGCCATCGCCGACGCCAACGTCAAGCTATTCAATCCAGAGACCACGCCCTCGGGACGGATTCTGCAAGAAATGCAGGATCAAAATATGCCTTTTTGGCGACTCGCTCTGAACTACTCGCAGAGCTGGCAAGAGAATTTTCTTAGTCGGCCTCTAGATGACATAGTACGGGCAGAGCTTGAGACTGCTGCAAGCTTATCGATCACTCAACAACATGCCTTGGAGAATAATCATCAGCAGGGTTTTGAAGATTACCTGCAGAATTTCTACAGGCAATATTTGGAGCTTTGATAAAAAACCCCGGTAGAACCGGGGTCTCTTAGAATCTTGCAGCCTCTATTCAGCCGCGTCCTCAGCGAGGATTTTGATTAATTCAACTTCAAAGATCAGCGTTGAATTAGGACCAATGACCTGACCGGCACCCCCAGCGCCGTAGGCAAGGTCACTTGGGATATAAAGATTATACTTGTCTCCTTCCTTCATCAGCTGTAGCGCCTCTGTCCAACCCGGGATCACTTGGGTAACCCCAAATGTCACCGTTTGACCACGATCGTAAGAACTGTCAAATACCGTGCCGTCGATAAGCGTCCCTCGATAGTGAACCTCTACCTGATCATCAGGCCCGGGTGATGCACCATCACCAGCAGTCACGACTTCATATTGCAAGCCGGAATCCGTCACGATAATCCCCTCTCGCTGAGCATTTTCGGCCAAGAACGCAGCACCCGCCTCCGCATTGCCTTCAGCGACTTGAGCCTGAGCAGCTTCACGCTCAGCCTCCACTTTTTCCTGAAACGCCATCATCTCAGCGTTGATTTCTTCTTCGGTAAGGCGTGCTTCAGCACCCTCGAAGGCATCACGCATCCCAAGTGCGTAGGCATCAACGTCCATCACCATGCCATCGGCAACCATGCGCTCACTCATGCGCAGGGCAATGCCGTAGCTCAATCGTTTTTCAGGAGTATCGAGTGTCACTGGGGCTGGCTCCTTGGCCTGCTCCTGGCAGGCAATTAACGCACCGGCAAAAAGAGGTGCCATAAAAAGTGTGGAAACGCGACGCGTAGTTACATCAAACATGTTTTGACCCTGCTTTTAGTTGGAAATGTGGGTAAGTCGGCCCTAACGGGGGCGCTATGGTACGCACACATTGCCTGTAGCGCCAGCGCTGGAGAAAGACTGGAGCCAGGAGGTTGGGAGAAGTTCATTAGGGAATCAGTCGAGGAGGCTGTCACTTCGGGCCATTCTGACTGAGTAGAACCCAAAGTATCGTACCTCGCTCAGCGCCCTAAGAGTTTACCCGCGCAGATGCTGCTCGAGTTGTTGGTACAACTCACCGGTTGTTTGCAAGCCTGTCCGCTCGAGCACCAACCCAAGGTTGTGTCGAAAGGCGGGCAGGCTATGATCGGCCGAACTCTTGCTGGAGGTCATGGGGGTAAGCGGCAACGATTCAGCGTACAAATTAGCTAGACAGTGCTCTGCCTCAAGTTCGAGCGTCTTCAACCGAGCGCGCAGGGTCGCTGCTTTGCCCTCTGTTTTCCAGGCTCGCCGGACTTGCCGCAGGGGCAGAACCACCTGATCAATCCAGGCCTCGCTACAGGCCCGTAATTGAGCGAGATCCTCCCGGCTAATCGCTCTCCCCCGCAGCCCTAGCCAGGCAACATACATCAATTCCAGGATGACCACATTGTTCTTATCCTGCAGCTCGAGTAGACGAGCCGCACCGGCTCCCTGCCACCGATCCAGCGCCCACTGCCAAAATTCTGAGTGCTGTTCACTCATAGGACTATCATCTCCCCGGACTGTATCAATGACTTTTTTTCAGCACGGGACAGCTTTTTTAGCCGGGACTCCAGCCGTTGCGCCTGCCCGCGAGAAGCAACCGACTGGTGCCAAGCGACCGTCACAGGCCGACGAACCCGGGTATAGCGAGCCCCTCCAGCGAGCTCCCCATTGTGTTGACGCAGCCTGCGAACCAAATCGGTCGTGACTCCTGCGTAGAAGCTGCTATCTGCACAGGCCAGTAAATATACCTGCCAAGACCCCTCGGGGTCTGTGTCTGCTGGTGTGGTGGTGCTATAGTTGGTCATCGTAATGGAGTGGTAGTTAATGCCTGTTAGGGAGCGCATATGAGTGAGAGTATTGTCCACGTTACAGAAGCCACCTTTGATTCGGAAGTCCTGTCTGCAGAAGTCCCCGTTCTGGTAGATTTCTGGGCAGAGTGGTGTGGGCCCTGCAAGATGATTGCGCCTATTCTCGACGAGATAGCTGCCGACTATGCGGGCAAACTGAAGGTATGCAAAGTCGATGTCGATTCGAACGCCGGTATTCCTGAAAAATTTGGTATCCGCGGCATCCCCACCCTTATTGTGTTCAAGGACGGAAACGCGGTGGAGACAAAAGTTGGTGCACTGTCGAAAACCCAGCTGTCGGAATTCATCGACGGCTGCATGTGAAAATAGCCAAAAACAGACAAAAATAAACGTGATAAAAGGTCTGGACGCACCCAGCGTCCAGTGCTAACTTAGCCAATGCAGGTCCCGAGAGCCTCGGGGTTCCTGGCCACTTCCCCCCTTATAACTCCACGCTTGGTTCGCGCCTGATTGTGTTCCTGGTGACGTTGGGGGTTAGGTGACAATCACGTTGACCTGCATTAGCTGCCCACCCAGGGCATGCATTCTTTCCCATTACTTCGGAATCAATCTGTGGACGACAACAATAGCTCAGAGAGCAAAGAAATAGACACTCAGCCCGTCAATGAAGAATCCAGCGACACTGGACGCACACTGAAGCTGAATAAATCCAACGAATCTAGCGCGGAGCCAGCTGATATCGGTGGAGACACCGAAACCAGTGAAGCGGCGGACTCAACCGACAGCAGCGGTAGCAATGGGGGACGACGAGGGAGAAACCGCCGGCAAAAAAGACGGGAACCCAGCACGCCCAGTGCGAACCCCCTCAGCCTCACCGAGCTTAAGAACAAGTCAACTCAGGAGCTGATCGACATGGCCCGGGAGATGGGCCTTGAAAATATGGCTCGATCCCGCAAGCAGGACATCATCTTTGCCTTGCTCAAACGTCACGCCAAGAGCGGCGAGGACATTTGGGGCGATGGGGTCCTCGAAATACTCCAAGACGGCTTTGGTTTCCTGCGCTCGGCGGACTCCTCCTACCTAGCAGGCCCTGACGATATTTACGTAAGCCCCAGCCAGATCCGTCGCTTCAACCTTCGCACCGGCGACACCATCACGGGCATGATCCGGCCACCCAAGGATTCGGAGCGCTACTTTGCGTTGCTGAAGGTCAAAGACGTCAACTTCGAGTCACCCGAGAGCGCCAAGAGTAAAATTCTCTTTGAGAATCTGACCCCCTTATTTCCCAATGAGCGCCTCACCCTTGAAAAAGGCAATGGCTCAACGGAAGACCTTACGGGACGCATCATCGATTTGTGCGCCCCCATCGGTAAAGGACAGCGGGGCCTTTTGGTTGCTCCCCCCAAAGCCGGCAAGACCATCATGATGCAAAACATCGCTCAAGCGGTCATAACCAATAATCCGGAATGTTACGTTATCGTTCTGCTGATTGATGAGCGTCCGGAAGAGGTAACCGAGATGCAGCGGTCTGTAGGCGCGCGTGGTGCAGAGGTGGTCGCCTCGACTTTTGATGAACCGCCCTCGCGACATGTTCAGGTAGCGGATATGGTGATTGAGAAGGCCAAGCGTCTGGTTGAACACAAGCGTGATGTGGTCATCCTTCTGGATTCCATCACGCGACTTGCCCGAGCTTACAACACGGTTGTACCAAGCTCAGGCAAGGTACTAACGGGTGGTGTTGACGCCCATGCACTGGAGCGTCCAAAGCGATTCTTCGGTGCCGCTAGAAATATTGAGGAGGGTGGCAGCCTTTCCATCATCGCGACGGCACTTATCGACACCGGTTCGAAAATGGATGAGGTGATCTACGAAGAGTTCAAGGGCACGGGTAATATGGAATTGCACCTTGATCGGAAAATCGCCGAGAAGCGTGTTTACCCCGCCATCAACATCCGGCGCTCAGGTACACGCCGCGAGGAACTCCTTACTGGAGACGAAGAGCTACAGCGCATGTGGATTCTGCGCAAGCTACTGCACGGTATGGAGGACCTGCCTGCTATCGAGTTCCTGCTCGACAAGTTGAAAGATACAAAGTCGAACGAAGAATTCTTCAAGTCGATGAAGCGTAAGTAATCCGACATACCCCAATGAGCGTGCAATTTACCGACCTCAGGGACTTCATTACGGAGCTGGAGAAACGCGGACTGCTTGTACGCATCAAGGAGCCTGTCGACCCCAATCTTGAGATGACTGAAATTTCGGATCGCACCCTTCGAGGCGGCGGTCCAGCACTGCTGTTTGAAAATCCCGTGGGTTACGACGTACCTGTGCTCGCCAATTTATTTGGCACCGAGGAGCGTGTTGCCATGGGTATGGGCGCAGAGTCCATCGAGGCCCTACGGGAGATTGGAGAGTTGCTGGCCTATTTGCGACAACCAGACCCGCCTAAAGGGATGCGAGATCTGATCGACAAGGCACCCCTACTGAAGCAGGTTCTCAACATGGGACCCAAGGTCGTCAAGCGTCCGCCATGTCAGGACGTCGTGCTCAAAGGTAACGACATAGACCTGACCCGCCTGCCGATACAGACCTGCTGGCCGGGTGATGCTGGACCGCTGGTGACCTGGCCACTGGTCATCACCCGTGGCCCCGAAAAGCCCAGGATGAACCTCGGTATTTATCGCATGCAACTGATAGGACACAACAAGCTAATCATGCGCTGGCTGTCCCACCGTGGTGGTGCTCTGGATTTCCGTGATTGGACGCTGAAAAATCCGGGGGAGCCTTATCCAGTCGCCATTGCCCTCGGCGCTGATCCAGCCACCACACTTGGTGCGGTGACCCCCGTCCCCGACGCCCTGTCTGAATACGCCTTTGCTGGCCTGCTCAGGGGAAGCAAAACCGAGGTGGCAGATTGCGTGACCGATCGCTGCAGGCAAAACGAATTGCGTGTCCCTGCCCACTCAGAAATTATTCTCGAGGGCTATATCCAACCGGGAGAAGAGGCAGACGAGGGCCCATTCGGTGATCATACGGGCTACTACAACGAAGTGGAGCGGTTTCCCGTATTTACCGTTGAAGCGATGACTACCCGGCGCAATCCGATTTATCACAGCACCTACACCGGGAGACCCCCCGACGAGCCTGCCATTCTCGGCGTGGCTCTGAACGAAGTGGTTGTGCCCCTACTAAGAAAGCAGTTTCCAGAGATCGTCGATTTTTATTTGCCACCAGAGGGCTGCTCCTATCGTCTTGCCGTGGTTACGATCAGAAAAGAGTATCCCGGCCATGCCAAGCGCATCATGATGGGTGTCTGGTCATTTCTACGCCAGTTTATGTACACCAAGTTCATTATCGTCACAGACCATGACGTCAACGCACGGAGCTGGGAAGATGTCGTCTGGGCAATGACCACCCGCATGGACCCTCGTCGAGACTGCGTGTTTATCGACAACACCCCTATCGATTACTTGGATTTTGCATCACCAGTTGCTGGTCTCGGCTCCAAGGTAGGGATGGACGCCACTCATAAGTGGGAGGGTGAGAGCGACCGCGAGTGGGGCACCGCTATTTCAATGAGCCCCGATGTCAAAACACGTGTTGATGCATTGTGGGAGTCTTTGGGCATCGAACTTCCGGGCCGCAAATCCTAGGAAGCTCTCAGCCCTGATCTCTCTCTGGGAGTGGGACCTCCGGCTCGCCGTGCAGTTCACGGCTAGCCTGCTCCAGAAGCTTTACGGCCTCCTCTTGTCGCCCCGTCGCGCGATACAGGGCCGACAGTAGCCAAGCGGCCTCAGCTGCATCCTCTTGCTGGCTCGCCTCGAGCAAAAATGCCTCGGCACGATCCCATTCGTGAGCGTGTAAAGCCGCGCGCGCCGCTGCCATCATCAAGGGATACTCTTTTCCCTGTTGGGCAAGCCACCGCTCGAGGGTTTTGAGCAGTTTTTTTGGCTGCTTTGGGGCAAAACGGCCAAGGCTGTCAACCAGTGTTGCATCCCACTCGTTATCCAGAAATTCAATCACCCTGCGCTCAAGCGCGCCATAAGCCTTTAAGGAGCGAAGTTGCTCGATGAAATGCTGCCGGAATCGCCTCTGACTCTTAAATTCAGCCGGAACCGACCGCCACAGTTTTTCCAGCGCACCCTCCGCATCGGGCGCCTCGATTGCCGAGGACATCAAGCCGAGCCACATCCGCTCCTCAGTGTCCGATAAATGGCCGCTGGCATTGAGCTTGTATTTCTTGAGCTCGGGCAAAATTTCTCGCAGGGACTCCCAGTCCTCAAGCTGAAGATGCGCCCGTGCCAACAGTTCGACGACATAGGGGTGTTTATTGGCGTTCGCTCTTGCTCGAACGAGCGTGGCCAGAGCCTGCTCATATTGACCTGCCGTAAGCTGGAGTTCCGCTTGGGTGAGCTCGACCGCAATACCCGCATCACCATCAATAGTTTCGGCAATACCTAACTGGCGCCTGGCCTCATCTACATCTCCCAGACGAAAGCTGGCCCGCGCGGCGATCAAATGATTGAGCAGGGGTGCCTCCGTGTATCGGGCGGCCCGAAGAAGTTGCTTGCGTGACTGCTCCCAATTACCTTCAACGAAATTGATAAGGCCCCTATTACTCAAGGCTGTCGCGTTCCTGCTTTTTCGACTGCCGAGCCAATCCATGAGCGTCAATCGACTGCGCAGTATCTTGGTTATAAACTTGAGAAGCAGCGCGGCAAGCATCCATACCAACAGCGCAAAGGTGATTCCAAACCACAAACTGGTCTCAATAGAAGTATCTTGCCAGCTAACATAGATGTACCCAGGATCCTGCTCTACCAGCGTGACCAATCCCGCGCCAAGTAGCAGCCCCAACACGCCATAAAGAAATAAACTGCGCACTATTGTTCCTGTTGGTCAGCCGTTGGAATATCGACAGCCACGACGTTGTTTTCCAGCAGGGCGAGGGCATCCGCCAGGGCGGCGCTGGATTGAACGAGATCGGGAAGCGTAGGAGCGATATCCGTCGCAGCGAGTAGCGCCAATTCCTCTAGCATCGGGTTCACGTGCTGGGGGTCTTGCGATTCGACCAGACGGAGAATGTCGGAAGCACGAGACACTGCCCCATCAAAAAGAGCCTGATTACCCGAGAGCGCCGCTATTTGCGCCTGCTCTATCAGCAGCCGCACCATCTGTCGTGCCAGCTCCTCTTCATCCGGCGTCGTGAATACAGACGGGCTGGCGCTTCTGGATTTAATGACGAGATAGTTGCTCAGCTTCGACAGCGCGGCCTCCCAGCCCCAGCCCAAGCGGGCAAGCAGGCCCTCTTCCTTCGGCTCTGGAATGGGCTGGGTCGTCACCACACGCCGTGAACCGATAGTTAACTCGTTAGCCTGAGTCGCCAGCGCACTGAAACGGGCGTGAATACCTACGCTGTCAACCTTGGGGGCTGCCAGAAGCTGTGTTCGATCGGCGGCGATCGCGATGCGGGCTCTGGATAGCCTAGGATCATCGACCTCTGCAAGCAAATTGTCTGCGTTGTTCAACAGCGCTATTGCGGCATTAACATCCCGAGCGGAAGACAGGCGCTGCGCAGCCAAACGCACTGTAAACGCAGCTTCCTGGGCCAACCATTGACGCCGGTCGGTCGCAGTCAATCGCGCAAGCCGGATTTCCATTCTATCCAGGCGGGTCAGAAGCGCCTTGTACTCTGCCGCCATGCTGGCCTGGCGATTAGCCAGGTCATCACCACTGGCATTGATTGAACTAATAAGGCTGGTTTGCAGCTCGCGCAATCCAGACGCCAAGGTGGCGTTCATTTGTGCTGGTGTGACCGCTTCACGGCCCTCCAGTCGCGCCAGCCTCTCCTCTACCCGGCTATCCGCGCCGGTCAGCTGTGACCACTGGGGCCAAAGAAATCGCCATCCCGCGTAACTCGCTGCGCCCAGACACAGAAGGATCAGCACAAGAAGCAATCGCGCAAACCAATCGGCGCGCCTTGGTGCTGGCTGAGCGGGTGCTGGAGCCGATTGCTGCTGATTTTGGTCGGCGCTGGTAGCGGCCATGTCGTCTCGTTCCACCGGTTCCCTGGGGCTCTTTATCTCTTGCTCGGTTTTAGGGGAGTCGTCAACTTCAGTCAACGCCCGTTCTTCCTCTGTTGAAAGCTCTTCTTCTGGAAGTTTATCGGGCACTACGTCATCGTCTGTCAGATTCAATACCTTCAGGAATGCCCGGTCACTTGCATTCTCGGCAACCAGGATGCGACTCCATCCCAGGGCCGACGCAACCTCAGCGACACGAGCCGAAGGAACGATGACGGGACTATCCAGTAAATTCGGCTGACCACCCTCGCCCAGCAGGGCTGATAGCCTCTCCAACGTCTCCGCACTACTGGCTTGAAATACGAGGGATTCCTCACGGCAGAGATGCCAGCAGAAATCAGCGGCGTCAACGTCTGCAGGGAGTCGTCTGTAACAAACAAACTCGGTAACAGCCGCACCGCGATCTGAAAGAGTGTCGGCAAGAAGCGCACGTCCACCCTCACCCTTGACGATGACAATTGGCCTGTCCTTGGGGTCCGCAAGTTCACCAAGAGCCAAAAGTCCCTCTGAGTCGGCCCTTGCAGGGACGACCGCAGTGATCCCATCCTGCGCCAAGGCGGTGGCCGTGGCTTCGCCCACCGCCAGGACCGCTGCCCCGGTTTTGACTATATCTGACGACAGGTGTGGTAGCCCTGCTCGCACGGCGTTAGCACTGATAAAAATGACGATCGAATCTCGCGTTATGAAGGGAATCGCAGACAGTTCCGCGATTGGCTCGATCATCAACATCGGTTGGTAAAGCACCTGCCAACCGAGCGCTTCCAGCGAACGACCCAATGTCTCGGCAGTGCCCGACGGCCGTGTCAAGACTGCAGTTGGTTTCACCCCCGAGCAGCCCTCAGGATCTCAGCGGCACCGTCATCAAGCAGCTGCTCTGCGATTCGCTGCCCCAGCGCTTCAGGGTCCTCCCCGGAGCCCTCCGCCATGAGCAGCGAGGACCCGTCCGTAGCGCCAACTCTTGCCCGCAACCAGAGCGTGTCTCCCTGCTCAATGGCATAACTCGCAATAGGCACATCACAACCTCCATCAAGCCGGCGCACCACCGCTCGTTCGGCGACTACGCACCGGGATGTTGTGGCGTGATTCAATGGAGCTAGCAGGGCCGCTGTGTGCTCATCATCAGACCGGTATTCGATGCCTACCGCGCCCTGACCCCCCGCGGGCAGCGATACATCGGGATCAATTGAAGCACCGATCCTGTCTGCGAATCCCAGTCTCAGGAGACCCGCCGTGGCCAATACAATCGCATCGAATTCTCCAGCGTCGAGTTTTGCCAACCGGGTATTTACATTGCCGCGCAAAAATCCGATGTCGAGGTCGGGCCGAACACGTCTGATCTGACAGGAACGCCTCAAACTCGAGGTGCCCAACCGAGCGCCCTCTGCCAACTCATTGAGATCACTGACACCCACCAAGGCATCCCTCGGGTCCTCGCGCTCACAAATCACACCGAGGGTGAGGCCATCGGGCAACATCATCGGCACGTCCTTCATTGAGTGCACCGCGATGTCGGCACGGCCATCAAGAAGTGCCGTCTCGAGTTCCTTAACGAACAAACCCTTGCCGCCCACTTTGTACAGCGGGCGGTCGAGAAGCTGGTCGCCTCGCGACGTCATTCCCAACAGCTCTACGGTGAGATCAGGATGCAATTCACGCAACCGGCCAGCCACATGATTGGCCTGCCAAAGGGCGAGTGGGCTCTCGCGGGTGGCGATAACAAGTTTTGACACGATAAGACTCCCCAACACTAAGTATGAGCTTACCACGGGTGGACCAGAACGTAGCCTTCAGGGTGGTATACTTTCGACCCTAACAGGTGCCTACCCAGTAAGCGCACCAGTCATCGATGCGAGCAAAGCAGA
>Ga0255759_10000104_pt1 | contig 73324 bp, 91 predicted proteins | sample 101ome_20_FD_179959 | JGI IMG/M metagenome (GOLD analysis project Ga0255759, IMG submission 179959) | Coastal salt marsh microbial communities from the Groves Creek Marsh, Skidaway Island, Georgia - 101404AT metaG (version 2) | ecosystem: Environmental > Aquatic > Marine > Intertidal zone >... | reverse complement strand
TAAAATAAAAAAATATATTATATAAAAATATATATAATAAAATACAAAAAAAAATAAAAAAAAATAAAAAAAAAAAATAAAAAAAAAAAAATGAAAAAAAATGGTAGTAGAAAAAATAGTAATAGAAAGAATAATTTATCTAGAAAAAATACAAAAAAGAAAAAGAATATTAAAAAGAAAAAAAATACTATTAAAAAACAACAAACTGGTGGTTTTCCAATTATACCTGTGATAGGTGGTATTGCTGCTTTAGCAACTACTGCTTTGGCTTCATTTGCTGGTTATAAATATAGTAATATGATTAAAGAAAGAGATATAATTGAATTGTTATTGAATGATACAGATAATATCGAATATTTACCAAAATACTCTATCTTAACTTATAAATCTGGTTCAGATAAAAAAATGGATCAAATATATATTGAAAGATATCTTAAATGTGTCAGTAATAGTGAATTTATTGAAATGATTAGAGATAATCCTAAACTTTTAAAAACTGTAACTATACCTAGGATATTAAAAAATATAACATCAATTGATCCTAGTTTAAATGCTATATCTAATATTTTATCGAAAGATGCTAATATGATGTATGACAAAAAAATGACGATTGATACAGTTGAATTAACATTAACAGATGATAAATTATTAAAAGAATTAAAACTTTATTTGTTAGCAACGGCTAGTTTTTCAAGTAGTTCTGAATCGGAAGATAAAAATAAAATTTCTAAAAGTAACATTAATTGGATTGATATTATTTTTGATGGAGGTTCTAATTTTGATCCTGAATTTGATATAGGCGTAGATAAATTATTGGAAGAAAGAGGTTCTATTGAATTAATAAAACCAAAAATACATGAATATGTAAAAAATTCAAAGAAAAATGTTAATTTAATTCACAGTATAAATCGTAAAATGGGAGATTGTACTAGAAAACCTAGAGGATTTTATGAATATATTATGAAAGATATTAAATGGGATAATAATGAAAAATGTTTATCATGTCCTCAAGAGAATTGTTTGATATATATTTATGATTATTATTATGCCTTTTTAAATGAAATGGATGATATCCATGTTTTAGACAAAATTTATATGTTGATGTTGTGTGAAGCTAGAATTTGTATATTATCTAAATGCATAATTTTAGAAGCTTTAAGACAACAAGATGGGGATAAAACTAAAGTTAAAGAATTATTAAATAGAATTTATTCTAGAGATAAAAAGAGTCCTCAATTTATGAAAGCGAGTATTCCTGAAGAATATTCTATGTTTTCACTTGATATGAAACCCACAGATAAAGAAAATAAAAGAAGTTTATTAGATACATATAAAAAACCAACAATTTCACTTGAAGAATATGAGAAAGAAGAAATTAAAAATAAACATAATGAAAAGAAAACAAAAAAGAATAAAAAGAAAAAGAAAAAACAAAAGGGAGGCGATGGGGGAGATGATTTTCTTCAAATGGGAGGTCCCCCTCAAATGGGAGGTCCCCCTCAAATGGAAGGTCCCCCTCAAATGGGAGGTCCCCCTCAAATGGAAGGTCCCCCTCAAATGGGAGGTCCCCCTCAAATGGAAGGTCTCCCTCAAATGGAAGGTCTCCCTCAAATGGAAGGTCCCCCTCAAATGGAAGATCAACAAACATCTTCTATCCATGAAATAGGTGATCATGAAATAGGTGATCATGAAATAAGTGATCATCATGAAATAGGTGATCATCGTGAAATGGTTGATCATCATGAAATGGGTGATCATCATGAAATGGGTGATCATCATGAAATGGAAGGACAATTTGAAACAGATCATGAAGAATTATCTGAAAGAGATAAAAAAGAAGGAGAAGATCTTTCAGGAGAGAAAGAAAAAACAGAATTGAACCCTGAAACTGAAATATTAAATTCATCTGATACAGATTTAGGTATAACAGATGATCTAGTTGAAGATTTAATTCAGTATCTCAATTCTGTAACAGATGAAGTTAAAAATGATATGATAGAAGAATACAATAAATTAGCAACTGAAGAAATATCTAATATGCAGTTATCTAAAAGAAATATAATTTTAACTGAAACAACACCCGAAAAATTAAAGAATTCTATACAATTATTATTCCCATTTTTTAATAGTATTATTGTTTCTTATGATAAATATATTGAAAGTGAATTAATTAATGATTTTAATGCTTTCTTTGAATTTTTCAAAAATTATTTCAAATTATTTAGTTTTATAAGTCCAAAAACAATTGGAAAACATTTCTTTGGTTTAGAAGATGGAGATGGATATGAACATCAAAATTATTGGAATTATGATATGAGAGGTATATCTGAAAAAGTTTATAAGTTATTAAGTGAAAAAGGTAAATCTGAATTAGAAAAGATTCCATTATCTAAAATGTTATCCATCTGTTTATTATTATCTAGATCACCAATTGATAGCGAAACACATGAACAAAAAGAAAAAGAAACAATGGAAGATAAATTAGAAATAACTGAAACAGATTTTGAATTAACAGAAAATTCACAAAAAGATCTTACGCCTGATTTATCTCAAAATTTTGATTCAAATGATATTGGTGGTATAGAGGAGGGGGATGTCATACAACAAAATACGGATCAAGAAGTAGGGAAAAGTGTCGGAGGAGAAGATATAGATCATACATTACCAGAATCTTATGATCAAGAATCCCCTTTAATGAAAGAACAAGATCCAAAATTAGATGGACAATTTGGACAAGATTTACAAACTCAAGAGTTAGAACAAACTAATCCTACAGGATTAGAATCCGGACAAACACAACCGATGGATCCTTCAGGTAATTCTAATAATTTAATAAATGATGCTAATAATTTGGGAGATATAAATCAAATGTTAGAGGATCAATTTGGAGGTGATGGCGAAAGTGCCGAAGAAAGTGCCGAAAGTGCCGAAGAAAGTGCCGAAGAAAGTGCAGAAAGTGCCGAAAGTGACGAAGAAAGTGCCGAAGAAAGTGCCGAAAGTGCCGAAGAAAGTGCCGAAGAAAGTGCCGAAAGTGATTATGATAGTAAAGAAGAAAGGGAAGAAAGTGAAGATGATAGTAAAGAAGAAAGGGAAGATATAGATGAAATTGAAATAAATGCTAAACCCAGTATTAGTGTTAATAATTTTGATTATTTCGTTGATAATAGTGATATTTCAGATATATTAAGTGAAATAGTAAATGATTTAATAGAGATATATATCGCTAATAAAACAAAACTAATAACTGATTTATTAGTTTATATGCATAAAATAGATAATAGTAAATACAGTGTTATTTTGAATCTATTTAGAAATGATAATAATTTTATGGATTCATTAGATGGTGATTCAGAATTATATAAAATACTTGATAAAATGAATGTAGAAAATGATATTCAAAATATTGATGAAGAAGTTGAAGATGATGATCTAGATGAAGATGTTCAAAGAGAAAAATTTGAAATTACCGGTTATGGAGAAAATCATTGTAAAGATGAAGAATCTAAATTAAATAATTTAATTAAACATGGGGGTCCATTTTTGAAAGGGGATGCATATGAATTAGAATACTGTAAAGGTAGAAAAAAAAAGAAAACATTAAAAAAGACTACCAAATAATAATTTAATTTATTATAATAAATTTATTCGTGTGAAAACTTGAAATTATCATCACAACAATCTCCATCTTCTTCTTCAATATTCATTAGAACATCTATATTTGATTCATCTATTTCCATAAATTCATCTTCAAGATCAGAATTATCTTTTTGTAAATATTCTAATTGATCTTCATCTAAAATAATATCACATAATCCAGTTCCACTATTAATTAATTGTCCTAACATAATATTACTAGATACACCCCCTAAATTATCTTTTTCCGAAAAGATAGATGATTTAATTAATTCATCTGTAGTATTTTCAAATGAAGATTTTGCTAATGGTCCAATATTACCTCTATTAATACCTTGACGATTTATGGAGAATAATTCTCCATTTGAAGTCATTATATCACACAGTAAATCAATATGTCTAGGATTAATATATTCCCCTTCATGTTTGATAACTTCGGTAATTTCTTTGATAAGTAAATTTCTTGCTGCTTCTATTCCGAATATTTCATAGACTTCAATAATATTATTTGAAATTGTATTATATGGATCTACATATTTATTATTCATAATATCGATTAAATTGGTTCCATCTGTTTCTAAATTATATCTAACTACTGGTTTTAATTCATGATTTACTTTTTCACTTTTATTTAATTTACTATCTGCTAATGATTTATTTTCAGTAATAATAATATCAGTTATATTTTCAACACCTTTAATAACTATATTATTAATCATATCAATATTAATATTCTTAAATATATCTATAATATCACTTTGATCATTTATTCCATTTTCTAATGGATAATCTTTTTTCATTTTAAGTGAAATTCTTCCAATTAGTTCACTAGAATTATCATCTGTAAAATGATAAATTATTCTTTCAGGATCATAATTCATAATTGCTATATATATATCTTCCATTGTTATACCTTTTTCCATCATGAGATTTTTATTAAATTTAAATCTAATAATCCATGGTAAAATTTCATCAATATTTTCATCAAATAATAAACTAAATTCTTTGTAAATTTTTAACATTTCATTATCTTCTTCAACTGTTGAAATATAATCACTATAATTGGGATCATAATATATTTTACTTGATACAACTATATCTTTTAATATAGTATATTCTAATTGATTTTTAATATACATAACTTTGTTTCGATCATAAGCATATTCATCTTTGATTGATATTAAATCAGATGGAGATTTAATATTTTTGCTTACATGAATTAATTCTTTTAATCGAGGAATACCCCTAGTAACATTTGATTTGGCACTTACCCCAGCAAAGTGGAATGTATTAAGAGTCATTTGTGTTGCTGGTTCACCAATACTTTGTGCTGCTAATGCTCCTACCATTTCTCCTGGTGAAATCTTTGATGAATTATATTTATCAATAACTATTTCACAAATATTATCATATTCTTCTTTGGAAATATTATATTTATTTAGTAATATCTTTGGACTCAAATGAACATCTACTAAAATTTCAAATATCTTATTATTTTTAAATTTATCTCTAATAAAACATTTTTGAATTATTGATTTATTTTTCTTTAAAATATCTAATGGTGTAATATTAGATTTACTCTTTTTATTTGAAACATTATTTTCAATTATTCTCTGTAAATGTACAGGGAAATTTATATTATTTTCAGGTTCATTTTTGAAAATAACTGATATTAAATATTCTCTATGATTTAAAATCTTTTTGAAACTATCATCTAATATTTCTTGATAATTATCTTTTTTTAGCAATTTATTTTTAGTATTTAATTTTAAGATACTATTCCAATTTGTATCTTTATTGTAATAAAACATATCCTGTATTTGATCTATGTTTAATTTTGTAATGATTAATGGTTGTGATTCAATATAAGTAGCATCCATCCCATCAACTCCATAAGTATATTGAACAATTGATCCTGAACTATTTCTAACAGAATAATCATATCCAATTTTTAAGTCCTCCATTGCTTTAACTAACTGTCTTTGTACATATCCGGTGGTAGATGTTTTAACAGCTGTATCAATTAAACCTTCTCTCCCACCCATCGCGTGAAAGAAGAATTCTTGAGGTGTTTGACCAGAAATAAATGAATTACTTACAAATCCTCTTGATTCAGCAGAATCATCATATTTATAATAATGTGGTAAAGTTCTATCATTAGATGAATGAGGTATTCTCTTTCCATCTACATTTTGTTGTCCCAGACAAGCAACCATTTGAGCAACATTTGTTAATTTACCTTTTGACCCAGAATTAACCATAAATGTTGCTCGATTATTTGGATCTAAATTTTCAAGTCCAATTTGACCTGTTTCTTTGATTGTTTTATTAAGAATTGAATTTACTTTTGATTCAAAATATTCTTTTTTAGATTGACCTGGAATACCCGAAAAGATATCTAAATGGACTTCTTGTTGAATATTTTCAATCATTGTTTTCCTATTATCTATGGTCGATTTAATTTTTTCATTTGTTTCTTCATCAGCAATCATATCACTAATACCAACACTAAATCCTTCTACTAAAAGAATATATGAAACAATTTTTTGTAAATCATTAATAAATTGATTTGCCCTTACATCACCTAAATCATTATAAATAGTATGAATTAAACCCTTCGATGTTTTTGTGAATAAATTTTTATCAAAGGTTCCTTTTTCAATAGAACCATTTAATATTTTTACAATATTAATTTTGTTATTATATTTGCTAATTAAATTATTTTTATTATTTGGATCATCTGATTTTTTATCTTTAAAATTGTCAAAACTTGAATTGGGAATTTCTAAATTAATATTATCAGGTATAATATAGGATAATATAGCGTGACCTGACCACATAGGTATTTTAATTCCATTTTTCATAATATACTTGTCTGGTTCAGGTGGAAATCCATTAAATGTTGATAAATCACATACAATATTCATCATTTGTTTTCTAGAATACATACACGAACTAACACTTTTATTATTTTTAGAATCTTCTATTTCATAAATTAAACCATTCGAATCATAATGTTGAGACTTACCCTGATCAAAACTAATTACATGTGAATTAGTTAATTTATAAATACCTAGTAATGTATCCTGAACGATTGTAATAATTGGTTTATTTTCTCTGGGTGAAATAATTTGTTTATTTACAGAAGCTATATTTATTAATTCTACAATTGAATGTATAGATTGAGGGACATGCATATTCATTTCATCACCATCAAAATCTGCATTGTATGGTGGTGTAACACTTACATTTAAGCGGAATGTGTTTCCCTTCATTACTCTAACACGATGCCCCATCATACTCATTTTATGAAGAGATGGTTGTCGATTAAATAATACATAATCTCCGTCCATTAAATGACGATTAACTGTGTCTCCTACATTTAATGTAATTGATCCTAAATTATTTTGGTTGATTGTAATTAATTGATTTCTAACCTTAACAGAATTTGCTCCAGGCCATTTTAAAGGTCCATTTTCAATTAATTTTGATAATCTTTCTATATTAAATTTGTTAACTACTTCTGGATAAGTTAAATTAATCGCTATTTTAATTGGAACACCTAATTCATCTAATTCAATATTTGGATCAGGTGTAATAACACTTCGGGCAGAAAAATCCACCCTCTTACCCATTAAATTACTTCTAATTCTTCCTTCTTTACCTTTTAATCTTTGACGAATAGATTTGATCGGTCTTCCAGAACGGTGAACTGATTGATAAATACCAGGAAGTTCATTATCAATATAAGTTGCTATATGATATTGAACTTGATTCGTCCAATCATCAATTATTTCTTTTCTTGAAGATTTATCTAAGTGTTTTTTCAACATATTATTAAATTTAATAATATCAGATAATTTATGAGTTAAATCATCATCCATTCTTTGAGAACTTCCTTGTTTAACAGAAGGTCTGACAGATGGAGGTGGAATTGGTAAAACAGTACAAATCAACCATTCTGGTCTACACCAACTACTCGAAAATCCCATAATATTACAATCTCTATCTGAGATTTTTTCAAATAATCCTTTTACATATTCTGCCGATATATGTTCTTTTGTTATATTATTTTCGATATCTTTCCAAACAACTTCAATTCCATTTATTCCATCTAATTTATATCTTTCGGGTTGTTTACATCCACATCCATTTTCAGTTTCTTGTCCACAACGATTAATTTTAGAACATAAATTATATATATTACCAAATCTTTCTTTATTATTTTTACGAATGATATTTTGAATTAGTGGATTTTCGGGACTAATTAAAAGTTTTGAACAACTAAAACATACACATTTTAGAATCTTAATAACAACATCAATAAAGTGATAATAATAAACAGGTCTACATAGTTCTAAATGACCAAAATGACCTGGACATCCAGTATTTTTTAATCCACAAGTATTACATACTTTACCCATATCTGTTGTACCCATTCTCAAATCAAATAATCCTTTTACAACTGGAATATCTTTATCATATGTTTCATTTTTTGTAATTTCAACAACAGAGGTTTCTCTTATTTCATCAGGACTTAGGATACTAAATTGTAATCCTTCAACATTTTTGAGTAGCGGTTCATTATCGGTCATACTTTCTATATTATTATGATATAAATTATTTAAATAATTTATCAAATTTATTATTTAATAATTTATAAATTTAGTTGTCAAATTTAAAAAATTTGATTTTTATTTAAAATATTAAATTATATTTATAATAAAATAAAGATATGTCAAATAATCATTCAATGATTACACGTTCAAAAGCAAAAAAAGAATCCAAAATAATTGATATCCCAAATGATGATGATAGTATATTAAGTGAATTAGATGATGTTGATGAAAATGGAAATTTGAAAGATTTTATTGATTATGATATGGAAGAAAATAATAATTTTAAAGAAGAATTAAAACAGCAATTATATTTATTAAGTAATAAATCTCCTCTTTATAAAAAATCGAAGGTTATTAAAAAAGATAAAAAAGATAAAAATATCAATAATATGTTTATTGATTATTTAATATTAAAAGCAACTGATAAAGCAAATTCAACACTCAAGAAAAATAGAAAAAACAAAAGAAAGAAAAAGATTAAAATTGAAGAAAAAGATATCAATGAAAATCCTATTATAGAAGATCTTGATATAGAAGAAGAGGAAGAAGAAGATAAAGAAAATAATGAAGAAGAAACTTCTGATTCTGAAATTATAATTGAATTAAGTTCAGAAAAAACTTTATCTGAATCTGAATCTGAATCTGAATCTGAATCTGAATCTGAATCTGAAGATGAATATTTATTTGAATATGATGAATTAGATGAAAAATATGAAGGATTATTAGATGAACATTCAATGATAAATACTGAAGAAAAAGATATAGAATATTTTCATTATTTAGATAAGGAAAAAAAAGAAAAACTTATCGAAGATTCTAAAAAGATTTATGAAATAAATGAATCTCAAATACCTCTAAGATTTAAAGTAATTAATTCTGAAATGGATATCAAAACAAAAGCAATCGCAATAGGTAATTTAGATAAAATGACAGATATGGATATCTCTAGTGGTGAACATAGTAAAATGGATCATTGGATAAACGGTTTAATTAAGATTCCTTTCGGTAAATATCAAAAATTACCAGTTTTACCTTCTTCATCAATAGAAGAAAAAAGAAATTTTATTAATATGACACATCAAAAATTAGATAAAGCAATTTATGGTCATAAAGAAGCAAAAACACATATATTACAAGTAATTGGTAAATGGATTAAAAATCCTGAAAGTGGTGGAAATGTATTGGCAATTCAGGGTCCAATGGGTAATGGTAAAACTACTCTTGTAAAAGAAGGTATTTCAAAAGTTTTAAATAGACCTTTCGCGTTTATAGCATTAGGTGGAGCGTCTGATTCAGCATATTTCGATGGTCACTCATATACTTATGAAGGTTCTCATTGGGGTAGAATTGTTCAAATTTTACAAGAATCAAAATGTATGAATCCTATTATCTATTTTGATGAACTTGATAAAGTAAGTGATACATCAAAAGGTGATGAAATTATTCATATGTTAACTCACTTAACAGATCCTTCTCAAAATTCATTATTTCAAGATAATTATTTCCCTGGAGTTGATTTAGATTTATCAAAAGCACTTTTCATCTTTTCTTACAATGATGAAAGTCGAGTTAACAAAATTTTAAAAGATAGAATGTATGTAATAAATACAAAAGGATTTAAGACAGAAGATAAACTAAAAATTAGTCGAAATTATTTATTACCGGAATTATTAAATTTATTTGATTTCGATGAAAATGAAATTATCTTTGAAGATGAAATTTTAAAAGAAATTATTGAAAAATATACTGGTCAAGAAGAAGGTGTAAGAAATCTTAAAAGATGTTTAGAAACTATTATTTCAAAAATTAATATATATATGTTATCTTATTCTGAAGATAATGAATCTGTTTCAAGTGAATTATCATTCAAATTAAAAGATTTTAAATTACCATTAGTATTAACAAATGAAAATGTAAGATCATTACTTAATATTGTTCAAACAGATAAACCACCTGAACATATGTACATGTAAAATATTTTATATGTAATAGTATAAAATGTCAGAATTGGTAATAACAAGTAGTAAATCCCCTGAAGAGACTTATAGAAGAAATCTAAATAGAAATACAGATATGGTATATACACGTTTTATTAAACCTTTAGATTTTGATAATCTTAAAATAGTTGAATCGGAAGAAATACATAAAAATATTACACCTCAAAACTTCGATCCGCGCGGGTGGAATAAAACAATAATTGCAATCATCAATAAAAATGATGATTTTATTTCAATAAAACAAAGGGGTGATGCCGAATGTGGTTATTATGCATTATTGTCTGTATTTTTTTCATTAATTAAAAATAAATTTGGCAAAGTAGTTAGCAGATTTGTAGATTTATTTATAGGAAAAGCATCATCGATAGGAATTCAGAGTTCATCAAATGGTGTTGGTGGTAAATATTTAAGTAATCTTGTTAATAAATATTTTTTTGATAACGAAAAAGTATGTAGTTTTGAAGAAAGAAATTCAATTAAACCTAGGATAACTATGATGTATACGCATGGTCATTGGGTTGGACAAATAAAACAGGGAAAATCAAGCATATTATTAGAACCATATTCTGGTAAAATTATGAAAGTTAATAATAATTTACTTAAAGAAGCAGAAGAAAATATGAAAAGTCATTTTAAAATAAAGCGTGGATCAGAAAAAGATCCTGATTTTAGTGTTTATGTTAATAAAGAAAAATTATTTAAATATTATAAATCTTTTTTTAAAGATGTAAACCTTAAAATTAATAAATTTAAAAAATCTTTATCAACAATTGATGAAGAAGATGAAGAAGAAGATGAAGATGAATTATCTGAAATAAAAAGTGGTTACAGAATAAAGAAATCTAAAAGAAAGAAAAGATCTTCTAAAAAGAAAAGATCTTCTAAAAAGAAAAAAACTAAAAAGAAAAAATCTTCTAAAAAGAAAAAATCTTCTAAAAAGAAAAGATCTAAAAAAAGATAAATTAATTTTTAATTTTATCTTCTATAACTTTTAATCGTTTCTCAAACTTATCAATCCTCAAATAAATGTATTTATTTGGATTTATTTTTTATATTGTTTAAATGGGTTATATAATTCATAAGAATATTTTATTTTATTATCTTTATTAAAAATATTATTTTGTATATATTCATATAAGTATTTCATATAATTTATAATAATTTTTTGTTTTTAATACATTTATTGATCCAATCATCTAATGGAATTTTCATATTATAATATTCATAAATTCCATTAATACTAGCATATTTAGGAAGGATATTATTTGTGTGATAATATCTAAATAAATAATGTTGAACTTTGTAAAATGGATCATTAAGATTATCTCTAATTATAATTTGTTTAGCTATATCAAGTAGAATAATTTTAGTCTTTAGTGAGTTTCCGGCTTCTATTATATAGTAAATAAAGTCACATATGTATTTCCATTTATCTTTTGGTAATGTATCTTTATTATGTATATGACATAACCCATTGTTCATTAATACACATTTTTTTTTACATCTTCTTCCATCTTTTGTTTGAGCCATACATCTACCTGTAATGGAATATTTTTTAATATTATCTTCAACTGTTTTATATGGTCTTTCATTATTATAATTAATTTCCCTACATAAAGGACATTCTACAAAAATATGACATTTCTTTGTCATAAAAAAATTAACAAAACAATCATAATGTAAAGAATGTCCGCAAGACATTATAAATTTATCATTTTCATTAATAATATCTAAACAGATTGGACAATTCATCTTATAAAATTCATAATAACTATTGATTTAATCTTTAACTAATTGGTATCCTCCAAAACGTATTAATCTAACTCTTCTCATTTCTTCTACAGAGGGTTCATCAAATCCTTTATTATCTTTATTTTCCAAGGAAAGATCATCTAATTTTCCAAGATCTTTTTTTAAAGACATTTCATATTCCAATTTTTGAGATTCAATTAATTCTCTATCCATTTTTATTTTTAAATTTTCGGATTCTTTTAATAAGATTTTTTGTAGTTGCTCTTCTTCAAAGTTGAGGTCCATCCTTTATTTATTTAATATTATAAAATATTATTTATCAAATTTAATATGTGAAGAACAATAATCATAACCTATTTTACATTTTTTACCACATTCTTCTCCTTTTCTTTTACCCTTTTTTATTACATATTTACAAGGTTTATTTACAATTTCTAAATTATTTAATTCATCATAAGTTGTATAATGAATATATTGAATTGGTTTAATTATACCATTTATTAAAGGTAAATGATCACATTTAGTTTTACAATAAGGACATCTTTTTTTTTTATCATATTTATTATTTGTTGATGTAAATGTTTTTAACAAACATTCATAATGAAACTTGTGATTACATTTTAAAGTATGAGTATATTTATCACCTAATGAAACACCACATATAGCACATTCCTCTTCATCTAAATTCATTTAAATATTAATAATTAAATAATATTTAAGTAATATGATCATTCATCATAAAAATATTCAAAAAATTGAATTAGGTTTAAAAAAACCTTTGAAATATTCCGAAAATTATACTTTTATACCTATAAAATTTTTTGATAATTCTTTTAAAGATTGTTTATTTCAAACACCCAAAATATTTGTTCCATTTGGTATTCAAAATATAGATGATACTAAAAAGGTAATAGATTTATCATTTCAAAATAAAGATAATGATAAATATATTCAAAAATTTATTCTTAATTTAAATAAAATTTATAAAATAATTCAAAAAAAATATAAAAATTATAATGTTAAGAAATTTTTAAAAGAAACAAATTATGATTTATCTATGAGATTAAAAATAATTAATTCTTTTTTTTATAATTCACAAAATAAAATTATAGATAAAATTAATAATTTTTCATATGGTGAATTTATTATTCAATTAAAGGGTTTATGGATTTGTAATAATGATATATGGTTTCAATGGTTATTATTACAAGGGAAAATAGATACAGATTTGACTATAGATAAATATTGTTTTATTGATGAAGAAATATGTGAAATTAAAAAAGAAGACGACAAATATAATAAAATGTTAAAAATGGGTGTCCCCAAAGAAGCTATCGAATTAAAAAAAAAATTAGATTCGTCAATTCCACCACCACCTCCATTACCAAATTTTAAGATTAGTTTACCCGTTCAAAAAATCAAAGCTTCTGATTTACAAAAAGTAAAATTAAAAAAACCAAAAGAAATTTTAAAAGAAAAAATAAAGAAAAAGGTTTCAAATCATTTTGAACCTCCAACCATGGAAGAATTACAAATTACCATTTCCAGATTAAAAAAAATCTAAATTAATATATAATAATGGCTAGAAAAATGAGCAGGAGAAATAAGATGACTAGAAGGGTTAAGAAAAGTATGAAAAGAAGTATGAAAAAATTGAAAGATTCTATTAGTAGCAGTTCTCGTAAAATGAGTAAGAGATTAAAAAGAAGTATGAAGAATATGACAAGATCTTCTAAGAAAACAAAGAGGGTAAAGGGAAAGAAAGGAAAAAAAAAGATGAATGCTTTCATGATTGCTAAAGAAAAGGCACGATTAAATGATGAACCAGAGTTTCAGTATAATGGTAAAACATACAGGCAAAAAACAACTAAGACGGGGATGGTAATATATGCTGCTAAATAAATTATATTAATATAATATATGAAATTACCTAAAAAATATACTGCCAAATTATCAAGAAAAGATAAAAAAAAACAATTAAGATCTTTAAAAAGATCTATTAAATCTTATAAAAAAAAACAGTATTATACTAGACCCAAATTAAAATCATTTAAAGAAAGAAAAAGTAATTGGACACTAAAATTTCATAAATTATATCCAAATGCCAAAACTTTAAAACAAATTGAAAAACAAACAGGGATTCCTAAAAAAGCTCTTATGGCAGTTAAAAAAAAAGGTATGGGAGCATATTATTCTTCTGGTTCAAGACCCAATCAAACATCTGAATCATGGGGTAAAGCAAGAATGTATGCTTACATATTAGGAAGTCCTACTAGAAAAGTTGATCATCATATTACAGAAAAATATAAAGTTAAATTCAAACATAAACCAAATTATTATTCTTAATTATTTAAATGAATCATTTGTTAAACATGGTCCACATAAAAACTTTTCTTCATTTATATTTTTATAAACAGGTAATAAACTATATTTTTTATCTTGTTCCCAATTAGTTGATGTATAATACATCATTTTACAATAAGTATTATCACATACATGATTATGAATTTTATCTATAATCTTGTATTTTTCATTTCTCCCTGTAAAGGTTTCACTTTTTTTTTCAGGAGCATATCCATAACAAAAAGGTTCTTTAAAACTATATGTTTTACACCATCCTTTTAAATTTTTATTATATCGATCTTTTACTTCTTGAACATAATTTTTACCCATTAGTTTAGAAAGATCATTTGATCTTCTTTCATCTTCATTTTTTTTATGAATATTTATTTGTAATGATTCATCTGTATTTTGACAACAGTTTTTACATAAACCACATTCTCCAGAGAAACACTCTGTAGCAAATGACATTTAAATCTATATAATATTCATAAAAAATTTTTAAGTTATTTTATTTAATTCATGATTTCAATTAAAGGAAATTCTGAACCTAATACAAATGGTTTCTTGTAATTTTTACTATATTTATCGATATTATCGATATTCGCGCTCAATATAAGATATGGAAGTTGTTCCCATTCTATATCTTCAGGATTTGATTGTTCTATATTTTGTATTTCGTAGGTTCCATTTGTAAATAGAATTAAATCTCCTAAAGCTTCATCTACCATTGATATACTTGCTACACTTCTAAACATACTTGCTCTAACTGATTCTTCTTTCAAAAGATTAACTATCTTAATCTTAACTGAGTTAGATTCTTCTTCTGTAGAATTTCTGTCTAATTCTTTTCTAATAAATCCTTCCCTAAAATATCGAATCATCTTTAAAAGATCTTTTGAATTCCTCCACATCCCACCATCAAATGGTAAAGTACAAGTGATAGGCACCGATGCATTCATCTCTGAAAATTTTCTACGTTTACTAAGTTCTGCTATCCTATTCCATCTCTCTTTTTGGGAAATACGCAAGGACTGATGCCACTCTCTTGCTTCATCCTCAACAAACTTTCTTCTCATTGGATTAAGAATACTCATGAAGTATATCACAAGATCAGGATCTCTTAAAGAAGAAATCAAACCGAGAGCAACTGTTTCGTTCCAAGTGAACATCTTAAACTATTTGTTTAATATATCATAAAAAATTGTATCAAATTTATATTAAAGACTATTTACACCATTTGTGATCTTTTGTAGATGATCCATCAATTGAAGATATTCTCCTTCTGTCAGTTTCTCTTGAAGATCAAATACTAGAGAACCCATCTCTTTAACACTTTCTTTTACCTGTTTTACTTTTTCTGTATTGTTTTCTGGAAGATCTTCATTTTCATATTCTCCCATATATGTCGCGTCACCTTGTCTATCAATAAACCATCCACCGAAATCTACATTTTCGGAACATTGACAAGGAATACCCCACGTATTTGTTTCCCCACACGTCTGACATAGATATGTTTCACCATCATAACAATCTACACAAAGATGTCTTGTTGGCCATTCATTTGTTTCTATAAACTCACATTCATAATTTCTAATTGAAAATGATTCATACATCCCACAACTGTGACATGTTCTATCTTCTGGTATCTCTATTACTTCTATCGTTGGTTGATCATCTTGTACTTCTTCATCAGGAAACAATATTCTACGGACATCTCTTTCTTCTGAAATGATCATTCTATTGTAGGAAATACAACACATACATTCACAATCTACACTATGGTGGAAAGTTTGACCATCAAAATACAAAGATGCTCCGCAAGGTTCTACTTCTGTCAATGTATCACTCACAACCGAAATAATGGAATCAACAACCTCTTTTATGGATTGTTCATCTAAAAATTTATTCTCTTCTTCAGAAAGGTCCGGTGCTCTCCTCGAATACATATTTCTTATTCAATTTATTTTTTAATACAAATTCATAAAAAATTTTATCAAATTTATTTACTATTTTGCCTTTTTCATTATCTTTGGAACTTTCACCTTTTGGACTTTATTCATTATTTTCGGTAATTTATCTTCTTCAATCTTTGGTGAAAGAACTGGACTTGCTACAGGAGATTCTATACCATGCATATACTTGTGATAATTGTCATAAATAATCTGAATTCTTTCACTGGGAAATTCCATAAAATGGGAAATACTTTTCAAAGTCTCAAAAGTAGAAACAATTAATTGTTTTAGATTTTTGTTCTGTTTTTCTCTAATATTATACCGACATTTTACGAGACGAATAATAACCTCATCTGCTAGATTTTCTATATCTACGAAACACTCTGAAGAAGAATGATAAAGAATCTGAAGAGTATATTTCAACTCTTCTACTGTGAGTTTCTCAAACTCAATTACAAGGGAATAATCCATTTCTGAATCACACATCTTTCCTTTTCTTTTTATTTACAATAAACATAAAAAACTATCAAATTTTAATTTTAATAATCATAATCATCCGAAGGATATTCTCCATATTCATCAAATCCATCATCTGAAGGGTATCCATCATCATCTAATGGATCGGCATTTACATACTTTAACATCTCATTTTCTTGATATCTCATATACTCATCTGCTGTTAACTCTGGATGCCAATAAAATATACTATGTTTATCTAACATACATTTGAGACTACCACTATAATCGAATGGTGTTTTCCACATAAATTTTTCCCTGTGTGGAATATTTGTCATATCAGGTTTTTCTACTTCTAATGAGTTACTAATATTAAATCTTTCCCTTTCTTCAGGAGAATTAACAACACCATAACCTGTTTTAAAATGGTCACGGTCATACATATTCAATCTAAATTTCTCCTGTCTTTCTTTTGAATATAAACATTCTACACAAATCGGAACTTGACATAATTCATGATTCCAATCATTCTTACTTGATATACTAGATCTATTTTCGTAACAATATACCTCAAATATCTCTGGATCTCTTTTATTAATTTGCATTCTTTCTGCTCTGGACGGCATAAATTTAGAGCAGATACTACACATACACAAGTGAGAATAATCATTCGCAATCAAATTATATTTTAATATTTTATCTTCATATACATTTTTGAAACCTCGATGAATATTGATTAATTTTTTTGTTTTTTCTTTATCTTCTAAACTTTTAAAATAGAGAATAACTTTAATTTTGATACATGCGTAACCTATTTCACTTCTTTCTTCCCATATTTTTATATACCTATGACACGGACTAAAAGTTTCTCCATTGTGTGTGTGAAACATATCCCTAAATTTTTTAGAAATGAGGACTGAGTGAATCTTGATTATTCCTTTTTTTGTTCGACCTTCAATATACCCTCTCGGCCATCCAACTATATGAAGTTGGTGAGGTGTCATCAGAGATAACTGCTTTACATTTCTATCTATAATCTGTCTATCTTTACGTTTACCCTGAAGCAACCAATACAAAGTCCCCTCAAAGACCTCTTCAGGTAGGTTCTGCCCGATCACAGCGATGAATATCTGACAAAGAAGTTTGTACATCTTTTTTTTGTTTTTATTAAATATCATAAAAAAATCTATCAAATTTAACTATTAAACGAATACTTTAAACAATACACAGAAGTTCATCTAGTGCCTTAAACTTCTTTCCCCTAAGACTAATCTTGTAGTTCTCGTCATCAGAATAAGTTCCTGTTACCGTCCCTGAAGTAGTGCTCCCCCTTCTGGAAGATCCATGTAGAGTTATGGGATGTTTAGTATTGCCTGATCCCTTCTTTATAATCACCCAACCGGTTGCTGGTCGGGGACATAATTTCATTTCTGGCCACTTCTTCTCTATATACCGAATTATAAAGAAATTCACATCTGCCTGATATTCCGGAAATGTTGTCCGTCCCTCAAATACCTCATCTTCTTCATCACTATCTTCTTCATCACTATCTTCTTCATCACTATCTTCTTGTTCCTCTTCATCACCTTCACCATCATCTAAATCTTTCATAAAGAAACCTAGCAGATAAACATTGCTTTCTATACTCTCTTTCTTTTCCTGACTTATTTCCCCGCACTGAACCAACGCTTGTAAAAAGTTCTGGATAGACTTTTCTTTCTCTAAATCAATTTTCTCCCCTATTTTCTCCATCGTTTCTTTCATCATCTTCATCTTCTCTTCGATATCTGAAAGATGTGACATCTTTAACCCCACTCTTTTTTGTTTGAAAAATTCATAAAAAAATTCTATCAAATTTAACTATTAATCTAAGAAAAGATCATCTATGTGTTCAATGTGCGAACCTCGCTTACCTAACCCGGGACCGTCTAAAACTAGAAGATCTTCAGCCATCTGCTGATAAGGTCCTATATTGTGAATTGATCCGAATCTATAGACCTTTTCTCTTATACTTACATTTTTAGATCCTCTTTTTCCGTAACCTGTGATGGTATTTTCCCGAAAGAATAAGAAATATCTCCCTTCATGAATATTATTGTACCAATCAGAAACGTATTCTTTTCGTCTGACAATACCGAGAAATCCCCCACTTACTTCGTCCCAGACTTCATTTCTCTTTCCCGTCACTACTTCGTGATAATTATTCCAAGAAGACCACACATTCCATAGTCCGTCCGACGAGTGATATCTACCTTTTTTAGGTCTGTCTTTGTCCGAATCTATCCTATAAGGACCATTAAACGGATCAAAATCATACTTTAATCTATCTATATACGATAGGTCCTGAAAAATAATAAGTCTTCGAATAGCATCTCTACGAACTTCGGGACATCTCCACTGCCATGTTAACTTAAATTCATTTATGATATCATTGTTTGGTATTTTCCCCAAAACAGAAAAACTCCATCTTCTAAGTTTGTGATTTTTATACAGAAGACTAGGTGAAATATTGCGATACCACTCTCTTGTTTCATCTTCAACGAAGTTTTCGTGTTCTTTTTTAACCTTCTTTATCAACTCTCGAACAAGATCCCATGGGAGACCAAGAGTAAGGAAGCACAAGAACACATTAATATCCCAGGAGGTAAAGTAGGGCATATCTGTTTGTTTGAAAATATCATAAAAAATTCTATCAAATTTATTTATTGTGAGAAAAGATCATCAATGTGTTCAACTTTAGATCCACTTTCGCATAATCCCGGACCATCAATGCACCTAAGATCTTCTATCAATTGTTCATAAGGTCCCCAATCAAAGATTCCCATCTTTGGAAATTGATATCCGTTATCACATGGTCCTTTTGGGACACCTTTATTTCTTTCTTCTATAATCTTATTCTTTCTATAAAATAAGAAGAATCTACCAGGATGAATTCCTTCATACCATTTGCTTATATAATTCCTTCTATCCTGTGGTTGTGGTCTAACTGTGTCCCAACTCATTATCTGAGGCGGGTTTTCACAATGAGACCACGCTTCCCAGGATTGCCATAGATTTTTTGTATAATCGTTACTATAGGAATCGGATGGGTTTCTAATCATTAGTCTTCGTTGGTGTCTTTGTTGGTCTTGTCTTTCTCCAAACTTACACCACTCAATCACTTTTGCCTGCCGGAGTTCTATTGATCGTAATCTCCACTCTGTCTTAAATTCTCTGGTGTTGTTGCAACGATTCTGCCAGGTTTGTATCCTTGTTCTGCCTCTATCATTATCATTGGATACATAAAATTTAAGACGCTTTAATCTAGAAGGGTGATCAACCCGAACTAATTTCGGATAGTTCTTATCCCAGTAGTCCTTCGCTTCATCCAGAGAAAACTCTTCATGTGTCTTTTTCACCGTCTTAATCATCCTCTTAATAACATCGTCCGGTATCCCCACGTAGATCAAGCACAAGAGCACATTGATATCCCAACTTGTAAAGTAAGTCATTTCTTTCTTTGTTTTGAAAAGATCATAAAAAATTTATCAAATTTATTACATTATGAAGAGTTAAACCACACCGAACCATTTGAATCATGAGTCCATTCTCCCCTTACCCAATAATCTCTTATCCAACATTTCTTACAAAACCAGTGATCTTGATCATCCCAAGGTGAAGGAAGTCCTCCAGTCGCGGATCTTCTGTCAAACCATCCCTGACATCCGTCCCCTTTAAAACCACAATCTTCGCAGACATACTCTTGTTCTAAGTGAGGGTTATTCGGAGAAGGACAACTACACTTAAAACAAGAACAAGTCCTGAATGATCTCCCTGGTTTCCCTGACCAGTTATCAACATATACCCCACCAAATCCTCTATGTTCTCTATCAGAATAATATTGTCTTGCTCTCTGCATGTTCCAATCTTTTTCATGAATTTCTTCTGAATCATAGCACTCTTTACAAAATACTCCACCATAGGGAGACTTATTGGGTCCTGACCATCCCTTATCATGTTTCGATCTCAAAGAAATCCTAACACGACCACAGGGACCACTACACTGAAATGGTGTTAAATCATTCCCAGATCTACAACCACCGAGAGTTTTTCTCATAGATAGAAGGGCATCTTTCTGTGAAACCGGTGGAAACAGTTTCCACATCTCTATTTCTTTTGTAAAGAAATTACCTGCCTTTTTTTCTTCTTCTGTTTCTGGTTTCCTGAAAACACTACACTTGTCTAAACTCTTGATATTGTTGACTTCACCAATCACCATTTTTTTGTGAGTTCCAGAATACCACGCCACTTTTTCTCCGGGAACTCTTTCTTCTTGGATCCATATGGCATAGTATGCTAATGATTCCCATCTTTCTTCGTAAAGGTCTGCTTCTTTAATGTTTTCAGGATAATCACATGGCCATTGAGATGGATCCATATTTACCCATCTTGTGATCTCATATGCTTCTTTTTTCCTAGAAGAAGGATTACCCCGAAGCATCCATTCTTCTAGTTTCTTTTCTTTTTCTTCTTTGCTATCTATCCAATCGCAACCTACATATCTACACAAGATCTCCTTTTCAGGAGTGCTACTACTACAATCTACACAGATACCCTTGCCAAACATAAATCTCATGTGAAGTCTGTCTTTGAACTGAATGACAGAACCTGCTGGTCCCTTCTTGTTACACATCAGACATTGAAACTCCTTCTCTTTCTGAGGACTCTCCAGGAGACTCTCCTTCGGAGAACTCCCTTTCCGAGAACTCCCAGTGAGACTCTTCTGTGACACGGATCCCCCCAGTGAAGGAAAGTCTTTCGTTGTGAAATGATTCATATTTAATTCTTTGTTTAAAACTCATAAAAAATTTTATCAAATTTTAAACCTAAGATGATCTTTCTTTCAAGAGATCTTCTATGTGCTTCTTCCCTTTAAAGACATTATTGAACCATGAGATAAAACTTTCTATATTATCTACTCTCCATAATACATGGTTCCAATCTGGGATCATCGGATTTAATGAATTAATATATTTCTGATCCATTAGTAAAAATCTCCCTGGATGAAATCCTAGCATCCACTTTATCGCTTCTTGTGACCAATTCATCCCCCACTCCTCTCTCACACAATAGAGACAATCAAGTGACCCAGATAACTTAATATAATTAATTCTCTTATCTAATAAACGATTTATGCTTACCGATGTAAAATTTTTAACTACTGCCGAATATCTATTGTGAAATCCTACAGGTATAGATTCTAATCTGCTGACTGCTTTTGGGAAATGATCAAATGGATCATTTAGATCTCCACGACAAAAGTATAACATCTCTACTGAACTCATGTCTACAAATTGTCCTCTGTCACAATGAAAGTCTCTGGATCCTTCAAGTTCAAACTTTCTGTGAACCCTTCTTATCTTCTTCACTAAGTCCCCAACAAGATCTCCCGGGAGACCGAGTGAAATGAGACAAAGAAACAAGTTCGCATCCCAACTCGTATAGTAAGTCATTTCTTTTGTTTGATAAAGTTTCATAAAAAATTTGTATCAAATTTACTACAAAACTGTCTTATTCACAGAGTCTTATCTTGTATGTTATACCATTTGGAAATTTCATTTCCTCTTCTTCGTCAACACAATCAGCACCTGTTTTTCTCCAGAAAAGTTCTAAGAATGGTTCTGTCTTTACTCTACCAAAAGGCATCTCTGTAACTTCTGAAGTAATAGATACTTCTATTGTCTCATGGACGCCCCCATTCTCTGTTCGTTCTTCTATGGGAGGGTCACATTCCTCAAAAGCAGCAAGGAGCAGATTATCATCTGTCATCTCAGACCAATCCAATCTTGAGGGGAAAGAACTCGCCATTCGGTTATATCGCAACTAAGGTAGAACAGATCGCGGTAAGAATACTAAGAATTGTCTCAATTATTTTTCTTTGATTAACTCATAAAAAAATCTATCAAATTTTTAACTAGTAAACAAATATTTTAAATAATACACAGAAGACTATCCAGTTCCTTAAACTTCTTTCCCCGAAGACTAATCTTATATTCCTGACCACTCCTTCTCTATATACCGAATTATAAAGAAATTCCATCTTACTGATTTTCGGGGAATGTTGTCCGTCCTTCAAAGACCTGATCTTCTTCATCACTATCTTCTTGTTCCCCTTCATCACATAATTGAGATGACTTATCTTCTGTTTCTATCTCCATTTCTGTCGGTTGCTGAAAGTAATCCTTGAGAGAAGGATTCTTCTCAATCCTCTCCCGATTCACTTCAGTCAACTCTCCACACGATACCAGCACATCCAGAAATTCCTTAATCAAACTATGCCTCTCAAGAGAAACATTTTCCTCAAACTTATCTCCAAGTCGCTTCTCCGCATCCCGCATGATCTCAGAAATAAGATCTTGATAAGATGCCGCCATTCTTTTTCTCCTTTTTCTGTTTTTCTTTGATAAACTCATAAAAAATTCTATCAAATTTAAAATAACTATTCTTTATTCTAGATTAAGTCTCATTGTAGGATAAGGAATTTCAGAGAAACAACCCCAGTTCAGATAAACATCGGGATCTTCTTTGTAACCATGCATCTCATAAAACTTCATGAGTCTTTCTTGACTCTTCTTCCCCTTCTTATACCAGAAACCACCATATTCACTCTCCCCAGGTTCATCTTCATCTAAAATTTCTTTTTTTGATGTTCCTTCCCAAACAATAGAAGGATCTTCAGAATTCAATTCACAAAACATGTAATCCCTAATGGATTCTTCGATGTATTCTTGTTCCAGATTGTATTCTGGAATCCCTCTGTTATTTTTTCTCATACATTTTTTCCAGAATTCTTCTGCCAATATATCAATTGCACCTTCACAAGGATACCAAATATCATTCTCATCCTCTGATTCTTCATCCTCTGATTCTTCATCCCCTGATTCTTCATCCCCTGATTCTTCATCCCCTGATTCTTCATCCTCTGAATCTTCAAAACCCATACCAGAATACTCATTTGCCACTTCCAGAACAATGTCGGAGTATCCTGTCTTTGTAGCATATTCTTTCGCGAATTTCATAAGATCTGTTCCAATGCCCTTCTTTTTAGTAAAGTATGTAGAGCATATGGACGAAATTGACAACACACGCTTTCCCTTTTCTTTGTTAGTCACATCTTTCAGAATGATGTATCCATGGATCCGATTCAGTGGATTGATATAAGACCACTGATGTTTCAGTTTGTTTCTTCGCCATTTCCCTGCTTTTCGTATCTTCTTTCTTATTTCATCGGGGAGATGGTCAACATTCTCATCGTTATCCACCATACAGAATACTAATGTATCACCAACCTCACTATCAGTAATAAGATCCCCCTTTTTCATACTAAATTCACCCTCATAGTAATCTTCAAGTTCGCTTTGCCATTCGTCGATGAAATCGCGGAGGGTCATGTAGGTCAGACCATTCTTGGGTGAAGTCCGAAGATTATTTAGATCTGAACCTACCAGACCATTTTTATCATCAAACATTGCTGTAGAAAAATTGATCCATCGCCCGAGTGCTGTGAATTTCATAATTTCAATATTTCTTTATTTTCTTAATAAAAATCTTATAAGTATTAATCAAATTTAAATAAAGATTATATTTCTAAGAATTATATAATGTTCGCGGAATTTGATGAAACCGAATTCCCTTTAATCAAAGTTGTGATGAATAATGTACCAGAATCTGATGATGAATTTAATTCTTTTTTAAATAAATGGTCAGAATTATACGGCGAAGAAAGAGATTTCCAATTCTTATTTGATACAACTAATGTAGGTTTACCTCATATCAAATATAGTGTTAAAATGTCACAATTTATAAAAAATTTAAAAAGAAGAGAACATCAATATTTACAAGAAAGTATTATTCTTATAAATAATAATAAAGTAAAATGGTTATTGGATTTTATTTTTACAATACAACCCCCCGTTGCCCCGGTTTATATTTATAATATTAACAATGGCATTAAAGATCCTATAAATTTGGAATTAATTAAAAATAATGATCATACTGAAAGAGTTGATCCGGGTAAATCATGGTTACCTATTCTATAGATAATTTATCCAAATTAACTTGTTTGATTATATAATAAATGTAAAGACCATAGAAATTCTTTGATACAATATCTAGTAAATTATAACATATATTTTTCATGTTTTGATCAAATAAAGCAGATACACCATATAATGACCATACAGAAGTTAATAAATAAAATAAATTTAATCCCTTTTGTGTTTTTTCAGCATATTCATATATTGTTTTAAAAGACAAATAAAAGAAAACAAATCCAATTCCAACTGATACTTTTTTATCTAATCTACCGGATTCTCCTAAAAATCCAAATAATAACATCAAGAAATTATAAAAGACAATTTTAATTAAATTATCTTTTTCTTCTAAAATTGTTTGTTTGAAAGTTAATATTTCTTTATCATTTTCTTTATATTCAATATATTTCATAAAAATAACAGTTGAAATCAACATTGTTGGTGTAGTAATTACCCAATCAATATAACGTCTTTGTGTTAAAACTTTATAGTCTTTCAATGCTAAAATAACCCAAATATAAAAACTAGATTCAACAAATTGAACTAAAAGTTCCATTTTTAGAATATCTTTTAATATTTCATCTCTTTCAGATAAATCTTCAATTAAACCTTGAGAAGCAATAAGAGATGTTATAACTTGAACAATAAATGAAAAATAAATTGTATTTTTTATATTATCTTTTACAAATAATTTCATTATTTAATATATCATATATTTAATTATTAAGTTTAGGTAGAACCAAATCCATTTTTGAAATTATTACTGATCCAATAGACCAATACATATTTGTTTGTTGATCTTTTAATATCTTTTTAGCATCAATACATGTATTACAAGCTAAATTAAATCCTAATAATGAATACCATTCATCACATCCAAAATTTTTACAAATTAAATGAGTACAAACATTTAATACTGTTGGAATAGCAAATGGAGCAACTATTTTAACTGTGTTAACTAGTAAATCCATAATTAATAATTAATATACTCAATTTAATTTTAAGTTAATTTACTTAAAAAATTATCATTATTATTTATTAAAATGATGGAAATAACTTCATATGTTCGAACAGAAAATGGAAAAAATATTATTATCTTTGATGGAGATCGTCAATCATTTCGTTGCCGTCAAAGGAATACATTAAATGGTGAAAAAGTTAATCCTTTAAAATTTGTTAGTTTTAAAGAAATGAAAAGGGAATCATTAAAATATAATAAAAAAGTAATTGGTCCTTTAAAATTTTATACATTATCAAAGATGTAAATATATATTTATTCTTAATAAGGATTCCGTATTTTTTCTGCCAATGTTGCTATACTGTCCCTTATTTTTTCCACGGATGCGCTATTCGCCTGAGCGATTTCGGGCGTCGGAGGGCGGGCGGCGAATTCCTCCATCCGACGCATCTCTGATTTTAATTGATTTTCTAACCCCCACTTTCTAAGACGATTCATCGGTTGCTCATCCTTCACCCACTTCGAAATGATTGCGACCACAATGATCATAATTATCACACCAATACAGACCACCAACACAATTGTGAACCAATCCAAACTACAGCAATCACCTTCTTCACATGGATTATCACAAGTTGTTTCAGGACTATTTGATAAATAAAAAAAACTTTCACAAGAACTATCCATAAAATATGAAGAACAAGTATAAGAGTCCCCTCCATCATTTCCACCATTTCCACTATTTCCATTGTTTTTATCTTCACAACACTCATTTTCATCACAATTATTACACAATGTTTCGTCAGATTTAGATATTTTATTATCACAGTTACCTGTATAATTTACACCACAAGTTTTTCTTTTACATATAATATCCCCATTAGAAGATTCATTTAACCAAGACCATTGTGAATTACCTTCATTTTCATCATCTTCTATTAAAATACAAGGTTTTTTTTCTTGTTTAATAGAATTATCTTTACATTGAATTTTTTCCCAATCTACAGTTCCATTACTATTAATATCTGAATCTGGAATAGTTTTGATATTAAAATTTGTATTTGTATAATAAGGTGGTAATATACATGGTCCATCCTGAGAACCAATAACACTATCACTAACCCCATGATGAGTAGCACTAACCCCATGATGAGTAGCACTAACCTCATGAGTACCACTACCCACCTGATGAGTATCAGTACCCCCTTGATAAGTATCACCTAGAATGATCATGTTTATTTCAGGTCTTAGAGATGAACAAAAATAATCTTGTCGGGTATCCTCTTGAACCCAAGACCATATCGCTGTATTTTCTCCATCTTGATCACCTATACAGGGTGGAGGAGATTGTGATGTAAAATTAGGTCTATAATTATCTTTACATTGAATATCACCCCAGTTCACTGGTTGATCACTACTATAACTTGGAATACTCGATATATTAAAATCAGTATTATAATTATCCGGTAAGAAACAAGGTCCCTCAGATGAAGAACTATTTTCGGGCACTAATGTAACAGTAATTGTTTCCAGAGATGAACATAAATAACCGAAATGGATATTATCTTGAACCCAAGACCATCTTGTAGGATCTCCTTCAACTTGATAACACGGCGGTGAAGATGTAAAATTAGGTCTATAATTATCTTTACATCGAATATCACCCCAGTCCACTGGTTCTTCACTACTATAACTTGGAATACTCGATATATTAAAATCAGTATTATAATTATCCGGTAAGAAACAAGGTCCCTCAGATGAAGATTTTAAAACCATTAATATATAGATATATAGATATAAAAATAAAATTAAATACAATAATTATATTATGATTGAACCTCTACAAAATATTTTAAATATATACAAAGATAAAGACAATGTTTTTCAAATGTATCTTGAAAAAGACACACTTAAAAAATTAAAAAATTATATTTATTTTAATGAAGATGAAAAAGATTTATATCTAGATGATAATATTTCATTTGTAAAAAAAAATACAGGAAAATTTTACAAAAAAGGAAAAATAATAGCGATTGATAAAAATATAATTAGTATCAAAACAAATAATAATATTTTAAATTTGAATAAAGATGAATATTATTTATTTATTAAAGAAAGAAAAAATAAAAAGAATGATAGAGATTTTTATAAAGCTTTACTTAACGAATTAAAATAAAAAATTACTTAAAATATTACTTAAAATACACTATTTGAGTAATTAAGTAAAATACAATTTATGAAATTTAATAATATTCTTTCTACAAATAAAACAATTACAATTATATTCTCCACCACTTCTATTTTTTAATATTTCAATACATTCTGAACAACCGGTGTGTCCACAAGGTTCCATAAATGTATCAACTTGTCTTTGTAAACATAAATTACATGTTGATCCATTATTACAACAATTAATTTCTCTTACAAATTTATACAGATAAAGATTCAATATATGATTTTGTTTCAAATATTCTAATTTAGTTTTATCATCATGATTATCTTTAATTTTTTTGGAAATTTCTAATATATTTTGATTTAAATTTTCTGTATCTAAATCTTTATATTTGGTATTAATTGAATAAGCAAATTCTTTAAAATCAGAAACTTTTTCAATATCACTTTGTAATTTTTCATCTTCTTTTTTATATTCAGTTTGTAAAATTATTGTTTTTTCATTTTGTTTTAAATAATTATCTTTTATAGTTTTAAATAATTCATTAAATTTATTTATTTCTTCTAAGTGTCCTTTAACTTCTTCATCATTACTATAATCATCTGGTATTTCAAAAGTATCTAATAAAGTTAAATCTTTATAAATATTCAAAATTTCATTTAATTTATTGTCTAAATTATGTGTATTATTTAAATTTTCTATCTTTTGACAAGATATTATATTATTATTCCAAGATATTTGACTATAATTATCAGACATATTATTCATAAAATTATTATCATTAATATATGTTAAATCTGTATTAGCATTTATATTATCATTTATATAATTATCCATATTATACTCTATTATGATTTAATAATCTTTAAATTATATTATTTTCTTTCAATTATATTATTTTCTTTCAATTATATCCATAAATTTAAATTTAATTTTCATAGTTTTTTCTTCTGATATTAATTTATTTATTATAATAGAATATTCATCAGATAATTCATCTGTTCCAAATAAAGACTTTAAAATATTATATAAACATTGTGAACATTTATATCTTTCAGAATCATCTTCGTTTTTATTTAACAAATCTATCAATGTTTCAATTGTTGGTTTTATTTTATTACTAATAATATTACTTTTTTCTAATTCAGTTATTAATAAAGAATAACCTATATATAAATCTAATTTCTTATTTTTATCACAAAATTGTAAATATTCACTTTGATTTTTATCAATATCTTTATCACCTATAGATGAATAAATTTCATCAATTGATTTATTAATTATTTTTTCATCAATATCATAAATACTGATTAAAATTTTGATATAATAAATAATATAATTTTGATGAACAATACATTTATCTAATATAGTTTTAATGATTAAATCTTTTAAATAATCTTTATTATTAATTTTATTTTTAATTTCATTTGTTATATTTTCTATATTTTTATCGGTTAATTTATTTAAAAGACTATTTATTTCTTTTAAACAAAGTGTATCATTACTACAATTTTTATTTTTAAATCGCTTATTACGACCAATTCTATTATTTGTAGTTAATCTAAAATATTTAGTATTAAGTTGAATATTATTGATAAAATCGACAAATTCTACACATTTTTTATTATTTAAATAATTACTATATTCTTTTTGAAATAAATCAGAAGAAAATAATTCCAATACTTGTTTTTCGGAGAATTTTTCCATTCTAATTAATATTTAATATATATTCTTTATATAAATTTGATTTGATATTTAAACTATTTATTAATATAACAAATGGATAAATTAAATTGTTTTAATCATTTAGATTATAATAATCTCTCTATCGGAGAATATATAAATAAAGGATCAAGTGGTAAAGTATATAAATCTAAATATGAAGATAAAAATATAATTTGTAAATGTTTTAATAAAGATAATTATAGTTATGATCAATGGTGGATTGATGATGTTTATAATGAATTAAAAATTTATGATATTTTAAATAAAACAAATGGTTGTTGTGAATGTCTAGGATATACTTTAAATGATGATTGTATTTATTTATTACTAAAAGACTATGATACTATAAATAATCTATATGATTATTTAAATGATGATAAACACTGGAACAAATATAATAGACAAATTACAAGTGACGAATATTATTATCGTTATAAAAGTAAAGAATGGATCTATAAATTAAATAGAGACAAAAAAATAGAATTAACAAAACAATTAATTGAAATTATTAAAAATTTACACGACAAAAATATTGTTCATTGTGATTTAAAGACTTCCAATATATTATATAATGAAAAAACAAATAACTTAATTTTAATAGATTTTGGAGCATCATGTTATTTATCAAACGAAAAATCAAAAGAAATTGATTGTGAAATGGGGACAATGGGATATGCTTGTTTTACATTAAATGAAGAAGGAATATGTTCTAAAAAAAGTGATATTTATTCATTGGGTGTTTGTATTATTGAAATATGGTGTGGGGCTATTTGGAATACTGGAATCACAAATAAAAAATGTAGAAATGAAGTATTATCTTCTTTAAGAAAATTAGAAGAAAAAGAACCCGAACTCGGTAAAGAATTAAGAAAATGTGTCAATATTAAAGTTGAAAAAAGACCTTTAATTCAAAATATTCAAAATAAGATTTATAATATAATATAAATAATAAATAATAATAATAAATTATAGATGATAAAAGATATTTCAATAATAAGAAAAGAATTGGATGGTTATGAAGAAGTTGAAATTCCATATGATTTTGAAAGAGGTTGTAGTATTAAATATATAACATTAAAAGGAGATGACGAATCTTTTTATTTAGGTGGAGAATTTCAAAATTTAGGCAATGATTGTATTATATTAAAAAATAATAATAAAACATGGTCTGTCCCTTTAGTTAAAAGAAATAAAGATGGAACAATCAAATATCAAAGTAGATTTTTTATTAAAGAAAAAGAAAATGAAGAATGTGATAAAAAATTAAATGAATTAAAAGAAACTATTAATTATCAACAAAATATAATTAATATAATGAGTGAAAAATTAAAAGAACTAGAAATAATTAAAGTTCAACTTATAAATGAAAAAAGAGAATACGAAGAATTATTACAACAAAATAGATATAATTATAAAAATGTTTGTATTCAATTATCAGAAAAACAAGACAAAATATCTAAATATGAAGAAATTATCAATAAATTAACAAATTCTCACAGTGTATTTAATAACTAATTTATATATTAACATTAATATGATTTAAATCATTTTTACCATTAAAACCAACACCAGTATGTGTAACATTCTGATGTCTATTTGTTTTATTTTTTACTCTTAAAAATTGTTTAATCAATTCTGGAGAATATAATATTTTATCTGTAAATTTATCATCAGGATTCATTTTAGCAGATCCATATAAATAATTTGGATCACTCATATTTTCATCATTCTCTCTTTCTGTTTCAAAAATATTTTCATTAAAATCACCCTTTCCAATAATTTTATAATTATATTGTCTATCATATGATACATCATTGAAAATTTTACCATCGGTAATTGGAGCATGATAAAAATTATCATATGTTCTTAATTTATGAACATCGAGGAAAGCAGAATATACCCCGTGTTGAGGTTCTTTAATGGAATTGTGTATTATTTTATAACCATTATTTCCAAGAGTCTTTCCAAAAATTTTACCTTTTCTAATTTCATTACTATTCCCAATAGGATAAAACAGAATATCATCTGGATATTCTGAATCATAATTTTTATTATCTTGATAAGTATCAACAAATCCTTCAATATTTATTATCAATAAAAAAAGTAATAAAAATAATAAATATCTTAAATCCATATAGTATTATATATATAATTTATTTACCAGTACTTCCAAACCCATCATTGCCTCTTTCTGTTTCACTAAGGTTTTGTGATTGAGATAACACTTGTAATTCTATTTCTTCTAAAATTGGAGAACATATTTGAAACAAACGCGTCCCCTTTTGAACAGTATATGGTTCATCACTATGATTATCTAGAGCAACCATAATATTACCACGATATCCAGCATCAATAATCCCGACACTATTTGACATTCTTAATGGAGTCTTTGAAATAGAAGACCTTGGATATAAATAATATGAAATATTTTTATCTTCTGAATTAAGAGACTCACATTGAATTTTTAAATCAATCATAATGCCTAATGTTTTTGGTTGAATAGTTACATCATCAGGGAAAAACAAATCTAAACCAGAATCACCTGGTTTATAATGTGTATGATTTTGATATTTTTCATATAATTCATCCGTAAGTGTCCTTAAAATTAACTTCATCAATAATTCTAAATATATATAGTTACTTAACTTTAAATAATTAAATCAAATTTTGAAAACTCAGTTTTACACTTTATAAATATTAAAGTATAAATCGTCACAGTTTTATTAGATTTAAATTGATTCTATTTAATTTTATGATCCTCATGATGTTTTTATATCACCATCTAAACCACCGCCATTTTGTTTTTTTAACCATCATCCGCCACCTTGTGAAAGACTAGAAGATTTCTTCTTTCTAAGTTTTCTGGTAATTTTTCTACCTTTAGTGCCCTTCTTTTTGCCCTTAGTGCCTTTCTTTTTGCCTCTTGTGCCTTTCTTTTTGCCTCTTGTGCCTTTCTTTTTGCCTTTTGTGCCTTTCTTTTTCCTTTTAGTTTTCTTTTTTGCAGAACTCTTAAGTGTCATCAATACTTTTTGAAAAGCCATTCTTGGTCTAACAGCATCATTTGATTTATCCATCATTTCAAATATTTTTTGAATATTATAAACTTTCGTATTTATCAATATTCTAAAAAGAAACTTCATTTTATCATCATAATTCAATTCAGTTAATTTTCTTCCACCTAATCCAACATCTTTTAATGCTTGATTACGATCTCTTATATATATTGGATCAACCTCTAACTTATGATCGGGTATTTTTTTCCCAGGAGGATTATTTTTACCAGTATAAATACTTTTAATCATATAATACCCTTCAACCATATCTTTAAAAACAGTCATCTGATCTTTCTCGACTTTATTTAAAACAGAAATACTACTCTTACTCATTTATAAATAAACATAGAAAAGATTTTTTTTGAATTTAATATATTTATTTAATATATATATGTCTGAAGAAACAAAAAAATGTCTTATTTGTAAACCATTTGGAGATTTATCAACCGAAGAAATACCATATTGGTCTAAAAAACAAGGCAATTATTCACCTTATCCTAGAATGATCAGTTGTGATGCCAAATATGCTCTTGAACAAAAAGAAGATATGGTAGAAGAATTACCAGAAATAAAAGATAAAGGTATTGAACTTAAAATGAATTTTGGTTCAGATGTAAATGAAAAATGGGTTTTTTATTTTGCTTCAAATTCTTCTAAAGATTCTTCAATTATTTTATCTCCAGATGAAGCATATGGTAAAGATGAAAATCATGGTCTAGTTAAAACAGATGAAAATGGTAAGGTGACTTTAAAATTAAATTGTCCTCAACCATATAAAGTTGAAGGAAAAACTTATTCTAGACATGTTCACTATTTAATAGAAGAAGATGATATATGGTCAAAAATGAGAACAACTCGTGTTATTTGTGGAATTGAGATTGAAGATTTGGACAAAGTTATAAAAGATAAAACATCATTAATAATCAATGCTTTAGATTTTAAATATTTTGATAAAGATAAAATACCTAATTCAGTAAATTTGCCTTATAAAAAACTTGATAAATTATCAAATGATAAAAAAGAAAAAAAAATAGTTGATTTTTTAAAAGATAATATATCTAAATGTCCTAAAATTGAAGATAAAGTTAATTCAAATAAACTAGATATTAAAGATGTTCCTATTATAGTTTATTGTGCTAATAAAAAATGTGATGCTTCTGAAAAATTAATTGATCATCTATTTGAAGTTGATATAAATAACGTCCTTGAATTTTCACCAGGGATGGAGGGATGGTTAAAAGAAAGAACATTTTTTGATAAAGAAAATAAATCCGATTCTGATAGTGATTCTGATAGTGATTCTGATAGTGATTCTGATAGTGATTCTGATAGTGATTCTGATGATATTTATGGGGATGATTCGGACGGAGAGACAATTGAAGTTAAATATCAGGGAGTAGAATATATTTATGATATTTCAAGAAAAGAATTATGTAATGATGAAGCCGATGTTGTCGCCAAAGCAGAATACAATGATGGTAAAATTAAAATAATAAAATGGATGCCTGATCAAGAAAAAATACACAATGAAAATAAAACAGAAGAAGAAGAAGAAGAAGAAGAAGAAGAAGATGAGGAAGAAGATGAGAAAGAAGATGAGGAAGAAGAAAAAGAGGATGAAGAAGAAGAAAAAGAGGATGAAGAAGAAGAAGAAAAAGAGGATGAAGAAGAAGAAGAAAAAGAGGATGAAGAAGAAGAAGAAAAAGAGGATGAAGAAGAAGAAAAAGAGGATGAAGAAGACGAAGAAGAGAAAGAAGAGGAAGAAGAAGAGGAAGAAAAAGAAGAAGATGAAGAAGTAATAGATTTTAATTATTCGAGAGATAAATTAATACTAAAAACAAAACCTCAACTTAAAGTTATTGCTGAAAATATGACTAAAAGAGAACCTAACTCTTATAGTTTCCCTTTAGGGAAAAAGGGATACAAAACAAAACAACAATTGATTAATTTAGTATTAACTTGTCAAGGAAAACCTAAAAACAAAAAAGATAAATTTATATATTATACAGAAGATGAATTATATTCATTTAATTTAAGTGAATTAAAAGAACATATTAATAAAATGACATCTAGAAATAAAGATGTTTATAAATTTGCTTTAACTAATTTTGATAAGAATGGTTTAATAGAATTAATATTAAATTGTCAAGGTGATAGTAAAAAACAAGGTGGCGGAGGTAATAATTTTAAAGGTCATGGTTGGGGATTTATGTTTTAAAGTCCTAAATTAGGATTTAATTTACCCGGAGGAAAAGAATGACCAAATAATACCATATAAACTAAAGCGAGAGCAGCAATAAGAATACTTCGACTACACGCCATTTCTTTACTTTGACCCATTTGCATCATCACAAAACATAAAATAGCTCCACCAATAACTGCATGCATAACATGTTCCAAATCTTTATTCATTATTTATAATATATGCAAATAAAAAAAATTTGATTTAAAATTATATTATTATTTAAAAATAATAATGGAAGAAATTGAAAGATTATATTTATTAAAATGGTCAATTATAAAAAATGATAGTTTCTATAAAATATTAAATCAAGATGAATTAATTATTTTAAAAGAAAAAATTAAAAATCAAAAAAATAGAAAAGGAATGTTAAAAGATATAGAAAAAAAATTAAATCCAAATAAAAGAAAACAAACGGATTATCAATGGTCAGAATTAATAGTTTCTTTATGTTTATTAAAGAATATAGATTTAGAAAAAATTACATTTGAATACATAAAAGATATATTATATTTAAATATAAATAAAAAACTCTTTTGTAAAAAAGAAATACTCGATAAATATTTAGAAGATTTATCAAATTCATTCGATTTAGTAAAAATTAAAACATATATCAAGAATTTTAAAATAGATATATCAATTGATGATATTAATAAAGTATATTTAACAGGTAAATCTTATAAAGATTATCCAGAAATAGTAAATTTAAATAAAGACTATAAAGATAAAAAACCTAATTCAGATGTTTATTTCAAATTAAAAGGAACAGATGAAATAAGGGGAATTTCTTGTAAGCAGAGTAAAGAATGTCCTTGTACAAATAAAGTTGTTGAATTAAATAATACAGAATTATGTATTTTAAGAGAAAAATTATTAAATGAAAATGGAATTACAATAGAAAATTATAAAGAAAAAAGAGGTCAAGGAGGAGAAATAAGTAAAATTTTATCAAATACTTATTGTATTAGTGGAATTTTACAAGAATATTGGAAAAAACTAATTGATCATATATTAGAAAATAAACAAAATCACTTTATCCCTGAAGTTATTAATAGTATGTGTCAAGGTTCTATGTTATCGTACAAAGTTTATGAATATGATGGTGAAGAATTAATAGATACAAAAAATAGATGTTTAGAAAAAGATAAATGTGATATTCGTAATAGTGAAATATTTTGTTGGGGTAAAAATGGTCCTAGAAAAGCATCTAAAATTTGGTTTGATTTATTATATGATAATGAAGTATTATATTGTTTAGAAGTAAGATTTAAAGGGAATTATTTTGGAAAAGGAGGACAACCTCAAATATTTATTTACAAAGAATCAAAAGAAAATATAGATTTATATATTAAATCAAGAGATAATTATCTTACTTCTCAATGATACCTTGTCTATCATCATAGTTTGTAATTGCTAATTCTTTTCTTTTTTTTTGATCTTCCATATATGTTCCTGTACTTCTCATAGTATATGTTAGATCATAATCAGTAACTAGATAATCTTTAAAAGCATCTTTTATAAGTTTATCACTATTATATGAAATAAGTTGTTGACATTCAAGGGGTTGACAAACATCGAAAAATGTTTCATGTTTAAATATTTCATGTAATTTTCCGTGATCTCCATACAAATTAGAATTAATCATATAAGGGGGGTCTAAATATAAGAAAACATTCTTATGATTACTATGTTGTTTTATAAATTCTCTATAATCTAGATTATAAATTTCCCACCCTTGAATTAGTCCGTGATAATACTTTAAAGATTCAATATTTTTAACACTAAAATTAGAATCACTTGCCATAGGACTAAATGAAGATGATACTAAACCACTAAATGAACATTTATTAAGTATATAAAATGCTATACCCTTTTCAAAATCTGATTTAGATTTGTTTGCGATAATTTCTTGTTGTTTTTGAAATAAAATTTTTGCTTTTTCGGGATTATCAAATTCTTTTTTAAGTTTCAAAATATCATCTGATAATTCGATTCCATTATCTCTTAATTGAATCCAGAAATTATATAATGGTTTATAAACATCATTTACTTTTATTTTTATATCAGGGTAAATTTTAGTTAAATAAATAGGAAAAGAACCACCACCAAGAAAACAATCATGGATTTCTGTAATTGAATCCATATCTTTGGGTAAACACTTTTCTAGTTTATAAATTGCTTTACTTTTTCCACCAGCATAGCGAAGAGGTGTTTTGTTTGTTTTATTGATTTTATTTTTCATATTTATTATTTTGTTATACTTTATAATATAAAATAGTATCAAATTTTTAATTATATTTATTGTATTATAAAAGATGTTTGAAAATATTAATCAATATTTAAATAGTTATTATAATCAATACACAAATTCAGAAAATTTAATGGAAAGATATAATAATTTAAAAGAATATTATGAAAGATTTAATTTATCAAGATACTCGTTAGAAAATATTAAGAATGATATTAATGATAAAATTCAGTATAATTTAGATGAAATAAATAAAGTATTAAATTTAATATTTATATTATTTCTTTTTTATCTTTTAAAAGATTATTTTCAGTATTTAATGGACAAATTTATAAATTTGATTTAATTATATGGATTTAAATAAAGAAATATTGATAGAAATGGATATAATTGTTGCTCATAAGATAATCCAACAAATTGAAAAACAAAAGAAAAAAGATGAAACTATTAAAAAAAATGATAAACAAAATAAAATAGACAAACAAAATAAAATAGACAAACAAAATAAAATAGACAAAATTATAAGAACATATAATAAATGTTGTGAATTTTGTGGTCAAAATGTAATCTGGTGTATTTGTAAGAATGATATTTATTAGTTTAAAAAGAAATAAACTAAATATTACTTTTCACTATAATGGATGAAAATTTTCATGATGCTAAAGAAATTGAACTAGAAATTGATCCTGAAAAATTAAATAATGATATTGGAAAAGAAATAATTGAGTTAAAAAGTAAAGAAATCGAAAAAGAAAAAATTAAATTAGAGAAACAAAAAAGTGTTGAATCTTCTCCAAAATCAAATAAATCAATTGATTATGAAATAGATTTTGATTATTTAGTTTTTAATGATGATAGTGAAAGTGATGATGAAATTGAAGATGAACATGGAATCCCTATTCAAAATTGGAGCAAGACTAAAAAACATAGATTACAAAAATGTTTATGGAAGTTAAAATATAATAGAATAATAAGTTCTTTTTATCTAAATGATTTAAAAAAACAAGAAGAAAAATATTCTTGGTGGATAATTGTAATTTCGACAATTACTTCGGGATTAACAATAGCAAATAATGTAGAAAGTCCTCCATTTGAAAATTATGATATATATATAAATACAGCATTAACTTTATCTTCTATGGGAACATCACTTATAGCTGCTTGGATCAAAAAACAACAATTTGTTGAAAAAATAAATGAAGTTGATAAATATTTAATTAATATTAATTCTTTATGTGAAGAAATTGATGTTCAATTTATGCTGTTAGAAAAAGATCGAATACCTTATAAAGAATTTAAAGAAAAATATATACCACAAATAACAAATTATGTTTCATCTAATCCAATGATACCTCCTGAATCATGGAAAAGATGTGTAAAAGAAATAACTTTAAAATATCCTCAACTTATTGAACCTGATAATAATGATGAAAATAAACTTTGGCCATGGTTTGGAGATATGGTTGAAGTAACAGATCAAAATGGTGATTCAAAATTAGTTCGAAAACCTACCAAATTTATGAAATATATGCTTAAAAAAGATAAAAAAACAAGATTAAAATCCTCTTGTTGTTTTGATGTTGAAGAAAGAAATAGTGTTTATCAATAATTAAAATATAAGATAAATTAATAAGATAACATAAAAATGAAAAATTGTTGTAATCATTCAAAAAATGACAAAAAAATTTTTAGATTACACCAAATCCAGGGGGAACAATTTATCTGATCCTAATGGAAGTTTTCCTGGGTTAAAACCAGGAGATCATTGGTGTTTGTGTTCACTGAGATGGTTGGAAGCAAAAAAAGAGGGAAAAGCACCTCCAATTAAATTAAAAGCAACACACGAAAAAACACTCAAAGATATTTCATTAAATAAACTTATTTCACACAATCAAAAGGAGTTTTCTTAGTTGGACAATAAAGACTTTCTGTTTTTAAATAACTATTATATTCATCAATTTTTTCACTTCTTAGATTAAATGCTCTCCTTTGACATTCTCTTGCCATATAATATTGACCTTGAGTCCTCCAATATTTTTCTTGTTTTAACATATCCAGATACAAAATCAAATAATTTGGATCTGTTTCAAAAAGATGTTTTTTACGAGGTTGATTTCTTTTAACTTTTACACGTTTTTCAGAATTTGACATAATTAATCTATATAATTATTCAAATATCTTTTTAAATAATTATTTCTTTTTAAGAGTTTTATTATATTTTCCACCTTTTTGTTTTTTAAAAGTTTTACATTTGCCACCCTTTTGTTTCTTTCTTTTACTACATCCTCCTTTTTTAGTGTATTTTTTGTTATTTCCTCCCTTTTGTTTCTTTGTTTTACTCTTCTTTCTTCTCTTTTTCTTTTTAAGAGTTTTACCACCAGATTGATTATGTAATTCATACCAGTGACTACCTTCTATTTTACTAATCATTGTATTAAATCCAAGTTTCGTTATATATTCTTTACCATCTTTCATTTTTAAGAAGTCCCCTGAATTTATAATTCCATGAAATTTGTAACAATCGCCATGTTCTTGTTTCACCTTTCTCATATAAGGTACAGGATGGAAACTTTCTGGACATGAAGAGAGATTCATTTTGGCTAATAATTGAACAACAGTTGGATGATATCTATAACTAGACATTAATTTGAGAAAATATCTTGGGTATTCAATGCCCGGTTCGAAATATTTGTTTCCTTTTTCATCTTTATATTCGATATCAGTCGATTTCCCTTCTTGATCGGCCATATTTAGCATTCCGTCCCATAAATCTTTTGCTTCCCGCGGTAAATTCTTGAATATATCACCCCCCTTAGCCATATATATGTGTAGATTTGGGACTTCTCTTGGATCTAATCCGGTATATGGACCATTAATTGTATCTAAAAGTGGTCCCCTTGGATGTTCTTCAAGACTTGCCCAATATTTATCTTCTTCAGCAAATGAAAAATTCATTTTTACAAATCTAGGATCCCTTTTGGTGCCATTTCGTCGTTGAAGGGGTGGCGGTGGATTACGTAATGCTTCTTCGCCCATTTCTCTTAGTCTTTCTACTGTATAAATAGATCCATTTTGTTTTTCACTCTGAATTTCTTCAGGTAAAGTTCCGGTTTGACGGCGTGCCATTCTATCTTGGCGAGCTGCTTCTAATCCAGATGCTGGATCTACATATCCCATATTCCTATCCTGTTCTTCTTGTTCTCTTCTCATCACATCTTCTTCACCCATAGGCATAGCAGGTTGAGGCATAGCAGGAGCAGGTTGAGGCATAGCAGGTTGAGGCATAGCAGGAGCAGGTGGTTGATAAAAATCATCATCGCCGATATCAAATCCCAATGAGCCAAATTGATTTTCACCTTCAAAATCAAGAGAATTTCTAGGTTGTCTCATTGGTCCATTTGGTCTCCCTGCCCTGGGGTGAACAGGTTGAACGCTATTAAACATATTACCTATATCTTCAGATCCAACATATTCATGAATATTTTGATTAAGATTTTGTGTATTTCTAACAGCATCTTCTATCATTAATAAATTTTCTTTTGTTGATTCTTGTGATTCTTTTAAAGTTTTTTCTATATTTCTAACTTTATCTTCAATTGCTAACATCTCACCCTCTGTATTAGGTATCCCAGACATTATTAACCCCTCAATTTGATGTTCAACTATTTCATTTATTTTTTTATTATTATTAACTCTTTCTACATCTAACATTCTATCCATTATTTGTAACATTTGATGATTTGGAGTTTGAGGCGGAGAAACAGGTGGTTCATCTATTTTATCTTTAATCATTTTAAGTTGTCCATTTAATCCTTCAAAAGCACTTCTCACACTATTTGGATCAGAATTACGTTTTATATCAGTTAATAAATTTTGAATAGCGGGCAGTTGAGGTGTTATATCTTGTTTTTTAATTTGATCACCAATTAGAAGGACACCTTGTTGATATTCATTTATTTGTTCTACTAACAAGTTTCCATTTCTTTGAATATCTTCAATTGCTAATTGATTCCCTCTAGTTCCCTCTAATATTTGATCCATGATCCCTCTAACTATTTCTTCTCTTTTTGTATTTTCAGATTGTAATTTTGCCATCCTTTTATCCGATAATCTTGCCCTTTTTTTACTAAAATTAAAATGTCTATCTTGATTTTTTCTAAGTTCTTCAAATTGTCTTTGATTTTCAGATCTAAAATCACCTACTGATCCATCAAGTGAATCAAAACGACCAGTCATATTTGTAGTTAAATCACCGAATTGTCTATCCATATTGTCTCCTATTTCTCTTCTTGTATTTTGATTGTCTTGTAGTAAATCTTCTCTCATAGAATCCATTCTATTTCCTTGTGTTTCAAAACCGCTTTCAGAAACTCTTCTATTTTCTAAAACTTCATTGGTTAATCTACCTTCCATTGCTCCTCTATTTTTTTCAACAGATGCGAATCCATCATTAATATTAGTATTAACTTGACCCAGATTTTCATTTAAACTAGTAAATCCAGATCGGTTCGCCACATTACCATCCATAACTGATTGATGAACCTCTCCGATATTTGTTTGTGTTTTAACAAATTGATCTCTACTCTGATCCATCATTCTTCTAGTATCTTCTCCTCTTTGTCTTCTATCGCTTAAAACATTTTTATCATATACTTGTCTATAATCGTCGAATTTGTCAGATTGAGTTTGTAATAATCCTCTATTTTCTAAAACATTTTCCCCAACTGTATCAACACTGCTTCTAATACCTCTTAATGATTTATCTGTAGCGTCATATTTATTTTCTACTAAATCTCTTGTTTGAGAACCATCTTCAATAATTCTATCTCTAACAGATTCAGTTAAATCTCTTTGATCATCAAATCTTTGATCGACTGATTCAAATCCTTCAATGAGTTGATTATGATCTTCCATTGCTTCTTCTCGATGACGATCACTTTGATCTTCTAAATTTTGAAATCTTGTACTCATAAATTCGCCAGCTTCATTTAGACGATTATCTAAATGATCTGTTTGATCGATTAAGTTTTGTTCTTGTCTTTGAAATCCTTCACCCATTGATTGTCTTGTTTTATCTCCATCTGCTAATAAACCTTTATTTACAGAATCTAATTGTGATCTCTGTTGATCAAATCTTTCTCCCATAAACGTTCTTGTCTGATTTCCATCTGCTAATAAACCTTTATTTACAGAATCTAATTGTGATCTCTGTTGATCAAAACCAGATTTAGTTAAACTATCACTTTCTCTTTGTTTTGCTAACATATCTTGTAATCTTCTTTCACCTTCATTATCATATCTTTTTCTTTGTCCCTCTGCTTTTTTAAATTGTTTATCTTGAGATTTTTGTAATTCTTCTTGTTTTCGTAACATATTTTTTGATCTTGTATCATTCATAGCATCATATTTTTGTCTTTCTAATACTGCTTTATTAAATTCAGTTTCTGTCATTTGTCTAAAATCACCCATATTTTGATCTTGTGTATCAAATCTTTTGTCAAATCTAGAAGTTTGATCGTCTATTTTTGATTGAGTGTCTCTACCTTGTGCCATCAATCCTTGATTCATGGCATCCATATTTGTTCTTGTAAGATTTCCATCATCAATTATTCTATCTTCCATACCTCTTAAATGATCACCTTGTTCTTTAAAACCATCCCTGGTTAATTTTCTGGTATTTTCCCCGTCAGAAATTAAATCAGAACGAACACTATCTAATTGATCTCTTGATCTATCAAATCTATCAGTTACATCGGTTCTAAATTGACCAATATCTTGTCGAGTAGAATCTATCCCTTGTGATAACATATCTCTCGCACTTTCAATATCACCACTTAATCTATCCCCAACAGTATCCATATGTCCTCTAGTTTGTTCAAAATTTCCTATAAGTTGTTGCTGATATTCATCTCTCTTTGCTAAATCTATATCTCTATCCCTACCGTATCTTTCACCAAAACTAGTTACTTCTCCACGAATTCTTCTTTCTCTTTCTGAATCTATTTTTCTTTGTCTTTCTCTTTCTTCTACCCGTGCTCTATTCCTTTTTTCAAGATCACTTTGGTATTTGTCTCTAAAATTCGAAACACTATCACCCACCGATCTAGTAGCATCTAGTTGTCTATTAAATCCTATATCCATATTATCTTGAACACTATCGACTTTCGATCCAACTTTACCTGTTTCTGAAATCACTGATTCTCTAATTTGTCTCGCTCTTTCATCACTCTTTAGAGAATCTTCTTCTCTTTCACTCGTACGAAGTCTCATTTTTTCATCTCTTCTTCTAACTTTTTCTTCACCTTTTTTCTTATCTCTTTCTTCCATATATAATTGTTGTCTTCTTTCTCTATCATCTAAATCTTCTCTAGCATTATCAATTTCTTGTTGTCTTTTTCTATCTTTATCTTTCCTCCTTTTTTCTTTTTTTTGTTTTTCCTTTTTTTCTTTTTCTAATCTTTTTTCTTCTCTTTCTTCTTGATCAGATGCTGCCTTTTGTAATATTTTTAGAATTTTTTTTTGTTCTTCAGCAGCTTCTTTTTGTGCTTTAGCAATTTCTTCTTGATTTTTTTTAAGTGCTTTTTGTTCTAAATCTCTCTTTTTTTGTTCTAATTTTTCTTTTTTTTCTCTTCTTTTTTTTAATATTTCTTCTTTCCTTTTACCTTTTTCAAGTTTCCGATCTTGTTCTAATTTAGAATCTATATCTTTTAGTGATAAAACAGTCTTTTGATAAGATTTTGATTGTGGAGTTGCGTTAAAATTCTGTAACATTTTAACTCTATCCAAATCAACGGCTTGTCTATATTCGGCTTGTTTTAGTCTATTTCTTAGAATTGGCGAAATTTCACTCATATCTATCCCTTCATTACTTTGATCTGAACCACTTGATCTATTAAAAACATTTAATGCTAAATTACTCGTTCTCGATGGTGGTCCTCCTCCAGATAATTTTTTATAAAAATTTTTATAAATTAAATCTAATTCTTTATTAAAACTCCCAGAACTCATTTATATTAATGTAGAAAATAAATTTGATTTAAACAAATAAATATTATTATATTTATAAAGGTAAACTATGGACGAAAAAAATAAGGAAGAAAAAGAAAATCAGATCGAAGAATTAAAAAAAGAATTAGAATTCTATAAATCAGTATTCAAAACACATAGTAATTCAGCAGTTTTTAATTTAAGAATAAAAACATTAAACGGAGAAAAAATATGGATAGATAAAGTTAGGCAAAGATGTGATCGACAATTAATACTTTCTTTAGAACAAGATGATGAAACGCGTGGATGGTTAGAACATGTAAGATGTGAAAGATAAAATTATAAAATTTTAATTGAAATTTAAACAAATGTTTCAATGAATTTATCAATTAAATGATTAATGTTTTTTGGATCTAAAATATTTTTATAACGAATTATCATATCATCTATATTTTTTCTACGCCACATCAATTGTGGATCCTGAAGATTCCACTCTAAATAACGACCATAATATTGATAAAATTCTTCTCGAGTATAAAGTTTAAAATCATAAGGATCTGGTCTATATTCAGTTTCGTGCCAATCTCCATTTTGCCAATCTCCATTTACCCAATCAGTTTCAATCCAATCATTTTCAGTCCATTCCGTGTTTTTTTCTTTTTTTACCTTTGGTGTCCCTGGATCCATAGATTGTTCGTCAATCAACCAATCATAATCATTGTGGATGTATTGATCGTTCATTTCCTTTTATTTATATTTATTAATTTTTTTAAATTAATAAAATCAAATTTTTGAAATTAAAGTTTTATTTTATCAAGTGTCTTACTGACTCTTTTTTCATTCATAGAACATTCTTTAATAAGATATTCTGTTAGTTTTTCTTTTTGATATTCAGATGAACAAATATTCATATTATTGATGTCAATCTTTTCTCTAAAAACATTAAATAATTCTCTTGACATTTTATATCTTTCTTTAAATTCATCAGGTATATTAACACACTTACCTGAATTCAATAATTCTTCAATATTCTTGTATTTTTGAATATGATTATATGAACGTATTGTTCCGACACCAGGTATAGTTGGACAATAATCACAACCACACAAAATACACATATCAGTAAATTCACTCATATTCATATTGAAATTTTTAAGAGTGGTTTCTAAATCAATCACACTTACAACATCATTTCTTTTAATAGACTTATCTAAACATGTTCGAATCATTCTTGGACATCCAAATACTAAACTGTCCATATCTTCTGTTACAACATAATCAACATATCCAATTCTACATAATTCAGAAGCGTATGCCTCTGCTTCACCATTTGGATGAATATATGATACACCCATTAAATTAAATAATTTTTTTACATCATTAACATGAAAAGATTTTACACGGATCGAATTTTTTTCATGTTTTTGTTTTTCTTCAATTGTAAGAGATTTTTCAGATAATTCTTTTGACTCAGATGCTTTCTTTTTTCTTTCATCTAATACTTCTTTTTTTTCAATTGGAGGTTTACCATCAAATATATAAATTGGTTCTATTCCAAATTGTAAATATTTCATAGCATTATTAAACATTCCAACAATATGACTAACAACATGACCATCTTTATTTCTTAAATAATCTCCATTTGCCCTTACATTTGCCAAACTTCGATAAAGAAATATATTTGTATCAATTGCTACCTTTTTTTCTTTTAAAGTATATAAACTAATAGTTTTGATCGATTCAGGTGATTTTTTTTGTATAAGAGAAGTGAGACTTTTAATACCCATTTTGTATATATTATTGATAAACTATTTTTAAATAATATCAAATTTTTTTATTTAAAGATAAATTTAAACTTAAATTAAATTTAAACTTAAATTAAATTTAAACTTAAATTAAATAATATAGCATATTTTAAATGTCATTTAATCTAGTTGTAAATAAATTATTGAATAATGCGAAAGAAGAATTACAAAATGAAGAAAATTTAAATTTACTTAAAAATGATGTATTAAAACCAATCGTGGAACAAATTTTTTATTTAATGTATCCTTATTTTATAGGTGTATCAATAATATTTACCCTTGTTATAATGATGATATTTGTAATATTATTCTTAAATATCAAAATTTGTTATTCAAACAAATAATATTTAAAATTAAAATACTATAGTTATATATCTTATAATCTATGGAAACCAATATTGTACAATGGATTCAATATGATAATAAAATTAAAGAATATAATGAAAAATTAAAATCTTTGAGAGATGAACGTGATAAAATATCTAAAACCATGATACAACAAGTATCCGATAATGAACAATTACCAGTTTATAATTTAACAAATTTAAATACATCATTAGAATTTCAAAAAACAAATGTTTATGAAAATTATACTAATAAATTTTATAAAGATTGTTTTTCTGAATTTCTTGATTCAGAAGAAAAAGCAGAAGAACTTATAAAATTTATGAAACAAAAAAGGAAAGTTGAACAAAAAATTAATATTAAACGAGGTTATATTGCGGATTTATAATGGAATACTTGGTTGCATTGCTACACCACATAAACCTCTTGGATCATCTACATTTCTTTGAATACGAATGTATCCATTTTCACCCCAGGTTTTACCCCATGAATTTTTTATGATCCAATAATCCATATCATGAAATAAATCGTAACCATAACCAACAAGTAAAACACCATGATCTAATTGTGTTCCACAATCTAAATCAGAATAAATACCAGAACGATATAATTGAAATGATCTTTTATTTGCTTGAATAGCTACACTAACTGGTTGTTGATAAACTGCCCTTTTCAATACTTTTTCATCATTATTAACTATATCTGTATAGTTATTAATCTTAACTACTGATTTACAATCTTTTTTTTCACACATTTCATCTTCACCTTCATATGGATATGTAATATTTAAACATAATCCATTATCAATGACATATTGAAATGCTGAATCCATAGATCCACCTTCACAACCTTTATTACCATAACTTGATGAACAATCGATTAATTCTTGTTGTGATAAATTATAAAGAACATCAGTTTTAATAGAAACTAATCCTTCAATTGCTCCTGTGGCACTAAATGCCCAACACCCACCACAATCACCTTGATTTTTAACAGAAGAAACAGCATTTTTTTCTCTCCAATCAAAATGACTAGGTATTAATTCATCTGATCTAAAATCTAATTTGTCATTGAAACTTTTTTGAACATAATGGTTTTCCGAAAAAAAAAACTCATTTGTATAATTTCTATCTTTAAACATATTTTCTTCTACTTTGTAGGAAAGATTAAGAGAATTGTGATGGTTTACAAAAAAAGAATTATTAACATTTGCTAAAGATAATAATTTCACTAATAAAGGGAACATTTATTTATATAATATATATTATTTATTTAAATTTAATTAAATATAACGTTTAAAATGCCAGAGTTTGATCATCTTCATTTGTATTATTTTTGATTTCTGCTTCATCTTCCATATCGTATTTTAAAATAATTTTCATATTTTCAACAGCTCTTTTTATATTATCTATATCTTTAAATAAATCCATGAATACTGTTTCCGATGATTTGGGCGGTCGGATTTGATGTCCGTATCCATTAGTATGCGGACCTTTAACATATTCAATAATTTCATCAGCAACTTCTGTATGAATGTAAAAGATTAATTCATCCAAGGTCATTTCTTCAGTAATACCATTATCTGATTTTTTATAAATGATAATATTTGTGTCTTTTAATTCATAAGTTATTTCTTCATATAAACAATCACGTAAGAAATATGCTTTCTGTAGTTCAAACTGAATAATATAATCAGAAAGGTTAATATCTTTAAACATCTTGTTAATTTACTTTACTTGTTTAATTTACTTTACTTGTTTAATTTACTTTACTTGTATAATTAATAAATCAAATTTAAAGGTTAAACAGATTATAAAGATAAAATGGACAGTGAAGAGATCTTACAAAGAATAAAAAAACATTATCTTTTTTTTGAATTAATTAAAGATAAAGTCGAAAATAAACAAATTTTATATGAAGCACAAAAATATATGGAATTATTATTCTTTGAACTTTTTAAAACACATGCAAGATTATAATATTTATTCATTAGATTTAAAATAATCATCCAATTCATTATCAAGTATTTCTTTTTTTTCATTTTCTGAATATGTTAACCAAACTAATGTATCAATAATATTCTTAAAATTATTATTTGTATACCAATTTGAAGATTCTGAATAAAATTCACGTTCAACTACAGATATTTCTTGATTATTTAAAATTTTCATCATACAATCTCTGTATTTTTCTTGTAAGTAGATGATATCTTCCATTTTATTACTATAGTATTATTATTTAATTTATTTTTAAATATGTGTATTAAGTAGAATGAAAAATTATATTACTAGAAAAATTAAAAGTAAAAGAAATAATAAATATAATTATGAATATTATGATAAAAATGATAACAAAGTAAATAAAGAAATTATAGATTGTTGTTTAGAAGGACTTTATTTACCTCCTGCTCATGAAGATGTAAAAATCAATCTAAATAAAAAAGCAAAAATTAGAGCAATCGGTTATGATAATAAAGGAAGAGCACAATACACATACAATAAGAAACATATTGAAAAACAATCAAAATCTAAGTTTAATCATATGATTAAATTTGGTGAATCATACAAAAAAATACTCAGTCAAATAAATAGAGATCTTTTTAATGAATCTGATTCAAAAGAAAAACAAATTGCTTCTGTTTTAAAATTAGTTATTGATTGTTCATTTAGAATTGGAAATGATAAATATAGTAAAGAAAATAATTCATATGGCGTGACAACATTAGAAAATAGACATATTAAAGTTAATAAAGATACAATTACAATTGATTTTATTGGTAAAAAAGGAGTTCGCAATACGTGTAAAGTTAAAAACAAAAAATTGAGTAAGAATCTAAGAACCAAAAAAAGAACATTAAATAAAAATGATCGTATTTTTACTTATCGCGTTAAAAATAAATATTACAATCTAAAATCAGGAGATGTAAATAAATATCTTAAAAAGTTTGGTAATTTTACAGCCAAGAATTTTAGAACATGGGGAGCAAATTTAGAATTTATTCAACAATTACTTAAATGTGATCCTGTAGATAGTGAAAATAAAAAAAAGAAACAAATTAGTGAGGTTTTACGAAAAGTAGCAGATAAACTCCATAACACACCGTCAGTCTGCAGATCCAATTATATAGATCCATATATTATAGAATTATTTACAAATGATTCTAAAAGATTTAACGCAACATTCAAAAATAAAACTACTAAAGAAGAAATCACAGATGGTTATTTAGAATTATTGAGAAATAAAGTTTAAAATTATTTCAAATAATAACCTTTAATATGTTTCTTAGCATAACATGTTGTTATAATGAGTTTTGAGAAATAATTTATAGTATATAATATAATGCCTTCAAAGAAAACAAAGAAAAAACCAAAAAAACAACAAATTAAAAATAAACCCGTAACTGTAAAAAAATCTGCTAAACCTGTTACATTAGAACAAATAAGAAAAAAAGCAATAAAAAAAGAAAGAACAGGACTCATAGAATGTTCAGAATTAGAATTTATTGTTGCTCAAGAAAAAGAATTTGGAACAAAATGGAAATTTATATTTGATGGATCTGCTATGGTAGATGGTAAATATGTTCCAGATTTTTTATTAGGAGGACATACTCAAAAAAATGGTCAAATGGTTTATCTAAATGGTATTTCTAAACAAGTTGATGATAAGAATTGGTCTCCAAATGGAGTTCAAGTATGTGATGGTAATTTAGTTGCTTGGAATTGTATGGGTGGTACTATGCTTTACAAACCTTAGAAACATTCAAATAATTCAAAATCAAATTCAGTTTCATTTGTATAACGAACAGATATTTCTGCTGCTTTGAGAACATCGGGTTGTCCTTCTTTATCATTAATAAAATTTCCTCCTAATAGATTTGTAAAGTCTTCTTTAGAAGATTTATTGAGTATATCTAATATTTCTTGAACTGTATTTCTTGGAGGAACGACAACCCATTGATTATCATTAAATTTCAGGAGATTAATTTTCATCTTATTTTTTTTTTTATAATAAATTTGATTTTATATTAATCAAATTTAAATATTAATCAAATTTAAATATTATAAATATTATTAATGCCCAATTGGTGTTTTAATCGTCTTACATTAACTTTACCAACTCCAAAAAGATGGGAACCAATTGAGATGAGACAAACTAGATGGGAAATATTTAGAAATTTAAAATACAAATTTGAGAATTTTCATTATAATATAGAAAATAAACAAAGTGAATTCTTTCATATTATTAAACCGAGACCAAAAGAAGAAAATGATAATTGGGAAAATTGGAATCTGTGTAATTGGGGAACAAAATGGGAACCTAAATTTTATAAATTCCAAATAAAAGATAATACAATAAACTGTATATTTGAAACTCCATGGTCAAATCCATATGCTATCTATATTTACTTACAAAGATTAAATTTTGAAATTGAATATTGTCATGCTTCATATGAAAACTGTGATTATGGATGGGGGGGGACAATTTGGGATGAATCACATTATTATGAAGTATTAGATACATCATTTGAAGAACTTCACGAACATTTAAAAGATGAAGAAGAAATATATTATTTTGATAGATTAGTTCATTTATTATCACCTGAATTAGATGATTGTGAAAATGAAGATATGATTAATTTTATGGTAAATTGTTTAGCATATTATTATGATATAGTTCTTAGTGGTTATAACTCTTGGAAAATTAAAAATAATATTGATGATTCAAATGAAATTAAAAAAGAAAATTTAAAATTGAAAAATAAAATTATGGAATGGTTAGAAGATGATGTTAAAAAAAATATAAAAGATGAAGATTCATATATTAGAATATCAAATACATTAAAAAATTCCAACTATGAAAATACTAAGAATAAAATAAGAGTTTATTTAAATAATAAATTTAATATGATAAATCATTATAATAAAAAATATGAACCGGAATTATATTTAATCTATTGTTAATACTATTAAATTAAATAATACCAGAATTAATCATATCAATTAATGGATATAATTCATCCAAAGAATTAATAATAAAATCGGGTTCTCCTTCTCTTAATGTATTTCTACACTTTTTTATTTTTTCTACATGTTCTTCTTTTGTTATTACTTGATCATAAGATTTCATTTTCATATAAGTTGACCATTGTGCAACACCGATTGTTATACATCCTGCCATTTTACCTTCTCTAAGACCAACTACAGTGTCATCAATTTTAATTACTTTTTGGGGATCTTTAATACTTAATTTATCCATAATGTGATTAATCATATATGGAGCAGGTCTTCCAGGTTTATCAAGACAAGTTGAAGATACATATTTATCAATATAAATATCATTTTTAATTAATTTATCCTTAATATTCATCATAACCGGTTTATTAAATCCAGTTGTTACTCCAGTTGAAATAGATTTTTCTCTCAATAAATGAATACAATTTTTAGTTTCAGGTAATATTTCAATATTTTTCATTCCTTCATTTAATTGATATCGATTAAATTCATTATATAAAATTCTTTCATCTATCATACTTGGATAACGACCATATAACTGCAACCAATTTCTTCCAACATATTCATCATTCAAAATGAGATTAATGTGTTGTTTTTTATCTTTTCCCATATCTTTAAAAATGAGATTATCATTAATATTAATACCTTTATTTTTGAAGATATCTTTCAGACATAAAAAAGGTGATAATGAATATTTATCTACAATTGTTCCTCCTAGATCAAATACACACAAACGAATCATCTATTTACAAATAATGTTAGGATAGTTTTAAATTAATTTATTTCCCTCACCCCTGTGTCAAAACCCTGACACCAAGCTTCATAAATACAGCGATAAAGATAATGATTTTCTTCATCATTTGTAAATTTACTAAATTCTTCAGGATATGGTATATTAACTCTAAAATTTTTGTATTTTGACATACCCTCGTGATCTTTTCCTGTATTTTTTCTAATAATCAATGCGGTTGTAATTTCATTATCATCAAATCTAGTGTGTTTTCCTTCCCATTGTGAAGAAATACCCCAAGAGTTGATCTTTTGACGAGGAGTAATTGTGTAAACGTATGGCATCTTTATTTATTTTGTTTATTATTTCTTTATAATAAACTATCAAATTTAAACTATCAAATTTAAACTATATTATATTCAATTTTCACAGTAAATTTAATCTTTTTACTGATATAATATAATCCTACAAGATTAATAAAGATAATTATATTTAAAACAGACAAATTAAATTCATATTTAAAGTATTCTAAAAGAAATGAAACGATGACAAAAGCAAATATTTCCTTAGTATCTTCCATTTTGTATTTATTTAAATATTTAGTTTAGAATATTTATATATCAAATGCTGAATATGAATAGTATAATTAATTTAATTCATAGTATTACAGCGTCATTGTTATCATACTATTATATCCAAAATCCTATAATAAATATTAAAAGATCATTATTTTTCATTTCAAATACATATTTTCTAACAGATACTTATCTTATAAGAAATGATCATTATTTAGATATTTCACATCATTTATTATCTATTCTGTCATTAATATCATTTTATATAGGATATTATGAAAATATTTTGATAAAATTATTTTATCTAGCAGAAATGTCTAATATATCAATCTTTGGACATTATTTGGTATTAAAAAATATTGAAAATGAAAACATAGTATATATTTCAAGTGTATTGGAGTTTTGTATTTACACTTATTATCGATGTTTTTGTATGACACAAATTTTAATAGAAAATCATGATTTGTTTTTATTTACACCCCTAATGCCTTTATTAATAATTTATTATATGAGTATTGATTGGTCAATTACATTGTTTAAAAATTTATATTATCATTAATACTATTTGATAACATTGTTATCATACTATTTCTTCCATAAGGTTCTTGATAAGATAATGAATTTAATGTTTCTAATGAAATTTGTGTAATATCAATTTGAATACTATAATTTCCGTAATCATCATATGATTCTTTTTTTTCTAATTGATGATAACAATTATCTCCATGAATATCCATAATAAATGAATATATTAATTATTTTTTATATTAATTTAGATAATCTCTTAACACTTCAGTCATAGTACACGTAGATGTTAATCCGTTATAAATAGCATTAAGACCCATAAGTAATAATATAATCAATGGTATTTTATTTATTTTTTTATCTTTAATTTGAAAATAAGTATATCCGCCACAAGATAATATTAAAGTACCCAATACTAATTGTAAAATTCTCATAACATTATAAAGATTAAATGAATCATTACCTGAAACATTTACATTTATTGTTTCACTATCTAGATTAATAGTATTTTTTCCTAATGTTAAATTTGAAAATTGAAGATCTTTATTAACTTTTATTTTATCAATATCAGAAAAATATTTATCTTTAATAAATTGAGAGCGATTAGCACCTTGACACACTATATAAATTTCGTCTACATATTCTAAATGATTAATAATATTTTGTTTATTAAATCTAATCATATTCATTGGAATATTATAAAATTTGTGAATATTATTTTCATGAAAATGTTTTCTATAAACTTCATCACTTTTTCTTATATCAATAAATAAATATTTCATTATAATATTATAAATATAAAAAAAACAATATAAAGAATAATCCTATTATAAAGAATATAATGAGTATGAAGTTGGTTTATTTTAATGTTCGGGGATTAGCAGAAACATCGCGTATGATTTTTGCTCTTGCCGAACAAGAATATGAAGATTTTCGTTATCCATTAGAAGTTGTTGATATGTCAACTCATCAAATGGTAAAAGATGAATTTGATAAGGATAAAGAAGATGGGAAATTATTATCATCATTAAATAAGGTTCCATATTTAGAAGTTGATAATCAAATTATTCCTCAATCAAAGACAATTGAAAGATTTTTGGCTACACGTTTTAATATGATGGGTGAATCTGATATTGAACGGGCAAGGATTGACAGTATTTGTGAATGTGTTCGTGATTTCAAGGATATGTATCAAAAAGTTCGTGTTGCAGAAGATAAGGCAACAGCAATGAATGAATGGTTTACGGTTACTCTTGTTGAAAGACTTACTTTACTTGAAAATCTGTTAGGAGATGATGGGTTTAGTGTTGGATCAAATACAAGTTTATCCGATGTTGTTCTTTATTCATTTATTACAAATTTTTTTGACAATAAAGAAGCAAGCATGAATGCGACACTTGCTGCTCCAAAGTTAAGAAAGATTATTGACCGTGTTCATTCTTTACCACAGATGGTTCAATGGTTAGAAAATCGTCCTAAGACTGATTTCTAATTTATTTTATCATCACCCCTGTGTCAAAACCCTGACACCAATCTTCATAAATACAGCGATAAAGGTTTATTATTTCTTCCATAAGGTTCTTGATAAGATAATGAATTTAATGTTTCTAATGAAATTTGTGTAATATCAATTTGAATACTATAATTTCCGTAATCATCATATGATTCTTTTTTTTCTAATTGATGATAACAATTATCTCCATGAATATCCATAATAAATGAATATGTCTTTTATATTTTAAGTGTTTTCAGGTATTTTAAGTGTTTTCAGGTATTCATTATTTTTTAAATAATCTCTTGTAACACACTTTTTTCCGGGACCCATATATGATTTATTACCAGTATCGGCGGGGCGACCGGCGTCCCCGCATTCCCAGCAGGTGGATTTGATAGAGTCGATTAAGCAACTACACGGGTGTCTAGTATCCGGAACAGCACTACGGATCTCCCAGTTAACATTCACTCCATTCAGAAGACCATACACATCATCCCCTTCTGACTCGCTCCATTTATCCATATTTATCTTAAATTCATCCCGCTCATCATCGCTGAGGCGCTCGCTAAGTTTGAAACTTGTTGCTGAAACACCGTGAATAGCACCAAGATCCATTTTATAAGGTTCAGGTTGCCCAGTGGTTACCTCCTCATTGCACAGAAGACATTTACTTTTAGGGTCTTCTGGATCACACACATATTCTCCGTTGTTATTTATTATTTCCTCCTCAGTAGCATATTCACAACATTTTTCTGGTTGAGGAATTCCTTTACTATCAAATGGTATTGTCCCGGGTCGCGTTCTAGATCCAGCAGGACATTTCTTTCCTTTAAATGATCTTTTTATCCAATTATCACAAGTTTCGATACAACATCGGTCTTTACCTACCTTAGGGTCAGTTGAAGGAGTGTAATATGTATTTGTACGTGGTACCCAACCCTGATCGCATTGGTAGTTTTTTTCCTTGTCGGACACGTTTATTGCATTTGTGCCATCAGTGCATAGAAGTGGACAAACTTCTGATGGCGGGCAATCCTGAGAAGTTGGATTACCATTTCTAATCGGACCCGGACACTTCCCGCCTTTGGACAGATCGCATGTAACTTGATCTACTACCACTCTATTTTTTTCTCCCTTATTTTCTTTTTGGTTATTTTCATCATTCCCCCCTGATTTTGGCGCTCCTGATGGACACACCCCAGTCTCCAGACAGTCTGCCGGATAGAAATTCCCATCCGATCCCTTAACCGAACATTGCTGTGGTTTACATGTGATTCCAGTGTTCGGAAAGTTTTGTTTCGCCCTTCCTTCTGCGCTGCCACTACCGTCTCGTAAACGCCTAGTACATGAGGAACTCGTCTTACAGCAATCGAAATCATGTTCACACGGTATTGGTCCACTTGTATCATCGTCCACTACTGCTTCTGTTTTTACATCCCACTTATAAGTTTTAAAGGCAGGGAGACCAGGATATAATCCATCGCTTCCTCTCACCTTACCAACGTAATAACAATATTTTTTAGAATCACATGGAGATTCTGGTGACTTGTCATTACCAATTGTACCATAAATACTATTGAGAGAACCTATTTCCGGGTCCCTCATAGTAAAGATTTCTCCAGTAATGATTTTATCAATGATACCCTCCTCCTCCTCGGTCAACGATCTAAATCCCTCAATATTTGTTCCACACATTTTCTTTATAATTGAATTAAAAAGATATCCCAAAATAAAAGAAAATAATAAATAAACATAAAAATTATCGTCCATAGTTTTATATTATATAAATATAAAAAAAATTATTTATTCTTCTCCCATAGGATTTGGTGTGAATTTTAAATCTTCATTCATTAATATTTTATAACTATGAACGACATATGTAAATCCTAATAAAATAGCACTTGTAGCAAATTGAACTCCAATATCATAAAAATCAGAAAAATTTTCACACCAATTTGTATCAAAAATTTTATTTCTAATTTGAGGATCTCTTGAACAGGGATTATGATAATTCCATAATGAATCATCACAACATTGTGGTTTAACTAAGTTTGTATTTTTAATATAACGACAATTATTTTCTAAACATTTTTGTTTGTCTCTTTCCATATTATCATATACTAATCCTACTAAACATTCAATATTATTATCATTAATACAAATATATTCTTGTTTTCCCCATTCATGACTACAATCATTCCACTCTTTTATTTCTTTACTATTACAAACATTATGAACCTCAAATAAAGACAAAAATATATCTAATGCTGAAATAAATGAAGAAAATAATAAGAAAAAGAATAATAATCTAATACCATCTAGATTTTTTCTACGAATACTATAAAATCCAAAAATACCAATTGGAATACCGATTAAACGAATACCATGACCTAATAAAAATGTAATCGTTGTTGATATATAATTCCACCATAAGAAACAAGGAGCACCCCATCTAAAAAATGTTTGTGTAAAAAACATAAGGGCATCAAAAATTATTAATACAGAAATTAACTGTGAAAATAATTTAGGTTTTAAATAACATATTTTTTCAGAATGACCCAATTTATCATTAAATTTAGTTTCAATATTATTAATTGGTTCATTTAAACTGCCCATCACTTATATATATAATTAGTTTCTTGTTTTTAAATTTGAATATTCCATTAATATTTAAAAATTAATTGACAGATTAATTATATGATGTTAAGAAAGACTCAGGCAACTGATATGGAAAATCTACTCGATACTTCTGGTGAAAATAAGAATAAATGTTTACAAAATTGTGGTATAACAATACTTCTATTTTCATCTTATGCTATGTTTTTTGGTTTGGGATTTTATACTAGTATGCATAGTGGTTTCTGTAGTGATGATGATGGTTCAAATATTTAAAAACAAATTATAATATAATAATGTAATCAATAACTATGCCGGGTGGTAATAAAAAAGGAGGAAAAAAACATAAAAGAGGAAAAAAAACAGATAATTTTGATCGTAAATTAATTTTAAAAGATCCTAAAGAAGATCAAGAATATGCTAAAATAAAAAAGGTAAATGGAAATGGTCGGTATGTTTTATTATGTTTTGATGGCACAGAAAGATTAGGAATTGCTGCTGGAAATATTAAGAGAAAAACAAGAATAATGTTACATGATATTGTCCTTGTATCTCTATGGGATTTTCAGGATAGTAAGTGTAGTATTATTCATAAATATGAAGAAGATGAAGTTCAAAAATTAAAAAATCAAGGTCAATTCCCTAAAAATATAAATTTAGATGAAGATAATGAATTTTCAGATGATGTTCAATTTACATTTGATATGCCATCAGATGACGAAGAAAAAGAAGAAGAAAAAAAAGAAGAAAAATCTGAATCAGAAGAAGAAGATTTTTTTGTTGATGTTAATGATATTTAAAATCTAATGTAATAGTATGGAATTATATGATAAATATATACACGAATTAATATTATTAAATCCAACAATGAATGATTTTATAAAAGATGATCAATATAATCATTTAAGGGGTCATATGTCAAATTATTTGTCCAAAGATTATAAAAATAAAGAAATAAAATTAAACAAAAAATATTTAAATCTTGTTGAGAAAAAGAACAATTTAAATTTGTATGAAAGATTGATGAAAAGAGATTTAAAAGATTATTTTAAAACATTATATTTTAAAGATGAATATTTTCCGTTATCTCATTTAAACAATATATTTATTGATTTTATAACCGTTATAAATTCAAAAGATAATGGTTATGAATTTAATGATATTCAAAGTTATAAAGATTTTATTTCTAGAATGAAGAAATGTAAATCGATATGTAATGATATGATTTCTAATATGAAAAAAGGGATAAAAAATAAAATGACAATTGAGAAAATTATTGTTCAGAGTATTATAACTCAATTACAAGAAGTATTAATAAATAATAACTATGAAAATGAATTTAATCATTATAGAAAAATACCTTCTAAAATTAAAAAAGAATTTTTAGATAGTATTCAAAGCAATATCATATCATCAATACAAAAAATACTCAATTTTCTAATAGATGAATATATTGAACATTGTAATTGTAATATTGGTTTAAGTTCTTGTAAAACTGGAAAAAAATTTTATAGAGATATAGTTGATTCATATATTAAAAATAATACTCCAGAAAAAATACATAATTTAGGATTAAAAGAAATATCTATAGTTATAAAAAAGATAATTGATTTACAAAAAAAAAGAAAATTTAAAGGAGAATATAATGAATTTATTATTCATATGAAAAATAATCCTTCTTCAAAAATGAAAGACAAAACACAAATACTAAACGAAATAAAAAAATTAAGAGAATCTCAGATTAAAGAAGTATTCTCTAAATATTTCGATGATAAAATAACTAAAAAAGATTATTATACTATTAAATGTGTTCCCAAAGAAGATAAATATTATTCTGCTTATTATCAATTGCCAGAATTAAATAGTAATAAAAATGGAACCTATTATATCAATGCTTTAAATCCTTCAATAATTAATAAACATGAATTACCTGTTTTAACATTACATGAGGGAATTCCAGGTCATCATTATGAATTAAAAAAAAATTTAGAAAAAGAAAGACCTTTATATCATAAATTATCAGATTTCACATGTTATAGTGAAGGTTGGGGTCTTTATTGCGAAAGTTTATTAAAACCTAAAAATGATTATGAATATTTTTGGCAACTTATTTATAATTTACATAGATGCGTTCGATTAGTAGTAGATACAGGAATTCATTATTATGGATGGTCTTATGAAAAAACTTTCTTGTATATGAAAAAATATTTACCACTTGATGATCAAGTCATCAAAAATGAAATTTATAGATATATATGTGATCCTGGACAAGCAATAACATATAAAGTAGGTGAATTATTTATTTTAGAATTAAGGAATAAATATTTCAAAAAATATGGTGAAAATTATAAAGAGTTTCATAAACTTTTTTTAAAAATAGGTCCTTTGCCTTTGGACTTATTTGAAGAAGAATTTAATAATTACTTATAATATAAATGAAAGATACAAAATATTGGATTTCTTTATTTCTTCATATTTTAATTTGGATATTTTCTTTTAAATTGTTCGATATCTATTTGATTCAAAAAAAAGTTTCTCAAGAAACTACAATAAAAATTTGTGTGATTGGTTTGTTTATAACTTTTATAATTTATAATACAGATTATGTTATTGAGATTTAAAGGTTAGAAATCTCTAGAGATGTGATTCGGGGTCGTTCATAATATGGAATAGACATTTTCTTAATCTCATTTAGAAGTTCTGACTTACCCTTTCCAGATTCATTGGTCCAGATGATTGCCTTCTTTTCTTTGTATTCCTTCTTTTCTTGTTCAAATCTTTCCTTTAGAACCGGGTCTAGTCTCTTTAGAAGAAGGACTGCCCTACGCTTCTTTTCTGTATTGCTAATACCCCCATTACCATTGGCAAACTTCAGAATATCTTCCTTATCCTTGATAGTATCAAGATCAACTTCATCTACTTCCTTTTGAAGTTTGTCCATTAAGTTATTCTTTTCCATACACTCTTTTTCATGTTGTGAAATATTTTCTGGAAATCGTTCTTCTGTAATGACCGTCATCTTGTATTTATTTGATTCTCCTTTTTCTTTAGGATCACTATAATAATGCTTTTCTTTCTTTGTTGTGACATGCTTGATGCCCTTGTCCAAATCATAATCTACATTGATCACCACAGGTTGCTTTGTAGGTTCAACACCTTCGACGCGTGTGCAATGTAGAAGTTGTTTTGGAACTCCCTTGATAATTTCATTTAGACTCTGATCTCTGATAGACATCCCCCCTTCCTTTTTGCTTTCTTTGACAAAATCTTTTACTTGTTCATCTGTGAAACCATATTCCTTTGCTTCTTTTTCATTAACAGGAATCTTCTTGACTTCGCGAAATTCTTCTGTCTTACCAATGATCTTACCCTGGATACCGACGCTGTTTGTGATGATTGAATCGCGAGACATACTTTTGTCGTGTAGAAGAAAGTAGTTTTGTTAGGTTGTGTTTGTAAGTTATATTCTTTGTTTATTTCTTTTTTATTTCTTTGTTTATTTCTTTGTTTATATTATGGTTTAACAAAAATCAAAACTATCAAATTTTTTTCTAGTTAATAGTATAAATAAATATGAAAGATTTAGGTAAAAAAATGGAAGGAACAATTAAAAAGTATTGGTGGGTAATAACATTACTAATATTAGCAGCATTATTATTTGCTCCATCATGGTGTAACGGTGTACCTCACTATACAGGGATTAGAGGTTGTAGCACAGGTAACAATAATGAAGAGAATAATACTCCTGGACAAAATAAGATGTTTTTTAATTTAATAACTTATTAAAAACCGGCAATCTTTTTACCTAATTCAGTTAGTTCTGGTTTAGGAACAGGAACAACGTTTGGAAGAGGTCCTCCATAAGTTCTAGGATTTACAGGAAATAATTTAGGTTTGTGAGGCCAATGAGTTGTCATTCTAAGTTCATCAAATGCTTTTCTTTTTTTTCGAAGATTTGCTTCTGTAGCATATTTTCTCGGTTTCATACAAACATAAACAACATTTCTCAGGTTTTGTTCTTTTCTTTTTCTAATTGGTTCAGTACCACAGTGAATAGTTCTACTATCCCAAAATACCATATCACCTGCTTTACATTTAATTCGTTTTTCTTCACAACCTTTCTTTTCATAGAAATATTGTTCCTCTCGTGTATGTTTATACCAATCACTTTTATCTGATACTTTGTTTACTTCTTGAAATTCTTTATGATAAACATTGCTACTTTCCATAAATGCCAATGTAGCATCTCCTTCATGAACATCATATGCTGTGACCCAACTCTGAATACATTCAAAATCAGGTCTAAAATAACTTTGATCAGTATGATACCAAGTTTGACGATACCAACCTCTATTTGTTTCTTCGGGTGGAAAATGAAATGATGCACCATCAAAACTTGTTAGAAGATCTTCTGGTTTTTCAGACCAAATTTGAGAAAAGATGTTAACAACTTTTGGATTCTGACGAATATCCCACACAAATTGAGAATGACCGATCTGATATTGCTGAAGAAGCATACTATGCTTTGGATATAATTTCTGATATTCGACCCATGTTTTAGGATCATTTCTATCGATAGGTCTTTCAAAGTTTTGAGTTGTGTTTTCAAGATAAGACCACATGCCTAGTTTCATATTTTCGATTTCGGAAGAATCTAAGACACTAGGGACAATTGCTGCCCCATATCTGAGGACAGTATCTTTGACATTTTCAGGAGTTGTGAGGTATTTTTCGTATTCGTAAGACATCGTTGATTTGTTTTGATAAAAATTATCAATAAATTATCAAATTTAACTACCAAGAAAAACTTCAAATTGAATTGAATTTGGATTACCATTATAAATATCTTCTAAAAATATATGATCAAAATTTTCACTTGTAATTTTATTATCTATTGAATAAAATTCATGATTCATCATTTCTGTTAATGCTTTCTTAAGAGTAATAGGTGAATCTTTATCTTTTTTAATATGTAAATAATTTATATTTTTTCTTCTCTCTTTTAGATAGATGTGAATCATTACACCGTCAACTGTGTAAAAATAACTCATCCCAATATATCTGGCATCTAGGTAATACTTTAAATAAATTTGATTTATATTGAAACGATAAATCAATAAATAGATAAATTAATTAATCGGTAAAAAAAATGGAACCTGAAATAGTGACAATTAAAGCAGATTATGAAAAAATTAAGCAAAAAATTAAAAATCTTGAAAAAGAGAAAGAAAATCTTGAAAAAGAAAATGAAAAACTAAAAAAATGCCCAAAACACGGCGATAAGAAACTTTTCAGAGAGATAGTATTTCAAGATACGGGTTACCGTGTTCTGAAGGCAACACCAGAACAAATGGATGAAGCTAAAATGAATGCAGTTTTAGCAAGAGATCATCAAATTGATGTAAATGGAAATGTATTCATTGGTAATGATGGTAAACCAAGAAAGAGGTATAATGAATGTGGTAATGATATGGAGAATGTTTTGAAAGAATCTTCGGGGGGAAAACTCACTGGTCTTGGTCAAGCAACTGGTTATCCAGATTTAGTGAATTGTATTTTTGAATATTATTTAGAGTGCAAAGTGGCAAATTCAAAAAGTATGGATACTAGTTTTCGTTCATTTTATCTTTCAACGCTTACAAAAATTAAGAAATCTCAACCACATTTGCTTGTATGTTTCAAGCACCATGATGGAAAACTATCAAAAGGTGACGAACCAATTGTAATTGACCTATATGACCTTGAACTGACATTGAAGCAAGAATGGAACGCTTCAAACAAAATCATTTATAGTGTTTTTGAACCCCCTGATTATACTAAAGAAGATTTGGATAAAATGAAATATAAAGAATTACAAAAGTTGTGTACCAAGAATAATCTAGGAGGTCGAGCAAAACACAATATCCTTAAACAAAAATTGATTGATTATTTGGATGATTTTAATGGTATTGAGTAACTTTCTATACTACAATTATTCTTACTACAATTTTAAAATTTGATATTTTTTTTGGTACCAACCCCCAAAATATTTAAAGACGTACCACTATACAAATATAATAAACAATGTCGGATTATGTTAAAAATATTAGGCACGTGCTTAATACGGAATTGATGCAATTTACTTTGGGTAAAACTCAAAAAACAATAAATAGTATAAAGCAATCTCAAAAACAATGGATAGAATACCTTCAAATAAATGATGACTCTGTTCCTGGGACACGAATTATCCCTATAATATTGACAAATAATAGTTTAGCAGAAACGGAACAATGGACTATACGTCTAGGAGACGGATTAGTTGGTTTTAAGGTAGTTATTGTTTCTAGTAAAGAAACAGCAGATTATTCAAACTCATCAGAATTAATTAATTATATGAAAGAATGTCATATAGATGATTTACCAGGTGCAATAGTTATGTGTACTAATGGAACTAGGATTAAAACTTGTAGGGAAATATTCAAAGCATTTAGTCATTTGAGTTATTCTCCAAGACAGGATATCATTATTCGTTTTGACATTGCTTTTGACGAAATAGATAAACAAACAGGTCTTCTTAAAGTTTTCTTAAAAGATCTTAACAGACGCGAATACATGACACCACGCACTGATGGTTGTAATCAATATGAACTCATAAATAAAATAATATATATTACAGCAACCCCTACTAAAGATTTATTTAATACAATTAGAAGTTTTGGAGTCCCTGAGTTCGAAAACTTAGATACTGACTTAGAAAAAGATTTTCCTCGTCCTAAACATGAGGATTTAGTGAGAGCATACAAAAGTATGAAAGATGATGCTATTATCTATAATGAAAGCGATTCTATGCCTGTAGAATATGTGAAGGAAATATTAGAAAAGTATATTGATTTAGATGAAAGGAAAATTATATTCGCACCAGCAGAAATTGCACGCCGTGCACACGAAGAAATGACAGAAGTATTTACTAATGAGGGTTTTACAGTATTACTACATAATGGTAAATTTAAAGGTTTTGTTGAACCGAATGGAGCAAGGACTCCATTGGAAGTTTTTGAAAAAGAACATTTTAAAAAAAAACCACAAATGATGGATACTCTAAGGAAATGGAATCAATTAAATCCCACTAAATCATTGGCAATAACTGGTTATAATACAATTGAAAGAGGAGTTACCTTTAATACAAATGGATTTAATTTTACAGATGTTATTATATCTTCTTATCATGCAAAACAAATTAATAAATTACTACAATTGATGGGTAGAGATCACGGGCATGCTGATTATTGTAAACCATGCGACTTATATACAACCAAAGAAATACATAAATCAGTTGTAAAATATATTGATACTTTCAATAAATTAAAAGAAGCAGATGTAGAAAGATATAATATAACAGACTTTTCAAAATCACCTTCAACTATCCCTGTAAAGATTACTATCCTAAATGATGAACTATTAACTGAAATAATGGATTTACTAAAATCATATTCATTTAAAAAGGGTAAATTGCCAAGAGTAGAAGACGAAAAAAAAAAGGTCGCTTATAAGAGAATACATGAAATTTTTGAAGAATATAAAACAAATCCCGAATATATTCTCTGGGAAGATTATAATAATCGTAATAAGATAGATTTATCTGAAAGATGTATTAAAACTATCAGAAGATATTGTGGTGGAGAGGGAAATGGTAGAAGGTTTCAAACTTTTAGTAATAATCATGATAATAGAAAAGCAAGTTCTCAAAAAGGTGAATCATACGATTATTCGTTGGATATAGCGTGCGAGGAATTTATAGATGGTTCCTTTGTGAATCCAACTAATGTAATGTGGTTAACATTCCGTGTAGAAGATTAATCAACAATACTCTCATTACAATAATTAATATACTTTTCATCAATGTCCATACCAATTCCAGATAGATTATATTCCTCAATATTATCATTCATTTTTTTAGCTGTTCTAACAGTTGTCCCCGATCCAATAAATGGATCAAGGATAACACCCGCTTTTACATCTGAAATTTTAATACAATGTTCGACAAGTCCTTCAGGGAAAGTTGCTGGATGTTCACCTCTTTCTTTTTTTGAATTAATAGTATCATATGGAATAAACCAACTATTACCTTTGCAACGCTTATCTTCTACAGGTAGACCTGTTTTCTTATTAATTCTAGGTTTACCTGTCTTACGATCAATTAAATTACATTTCCACTTATAAGGGACACCCACAGCTTCCCTGTTAATCTTCACTTTGTCTGTCTTTGTAAAATGGTAAATATCTTCATTTGTAACGTTGATGTACCTATCAGAATTAATCGGTTTAAAATGACCGTGTGTGTCATCTTTATCATCGCCAATTGAAACTGATTTTACCCATGTAATCTTATTTTGCATAACAAATAAATCCTTAAGTTTCAGTGCAACTTCCATTGAAATCCATGGATCCTTATTCGTATATCCCATATTCAGGAAAATATGCCCATCATCTTTTAGAACGCGTTTTAATTCCAAAAATATATCATATATCCATTCCAAGTATTGTTCGCGTGGTTTCTTATCTTTGTATTTATTATATTTCAAACCAATATTGTATGGGGGACTAGTTACAACTACGTCAACTGTTTTATCTTCTATCATTTTTAGTGAATCCAAGCAATCACCAAGGATAAATTTATACATTTTATTTTCCATAATTTATAATTAATAAAATAAATTATTAATTATCAAATTTTTATTTAAACTATAATTCATAATTAATAATAAATGGATATCAAAAAAGAGATCGTTCAACACTTTAAAGATAAAGTTGATGAAAAAGTATTAGAACCCATTATAGATGATTTAATAATGAGACAATATTTACATGATTGTATGTTTTTCAAAATGTGGCATAATTATAGAGAAAATATATACAAATTAATAGAAATAAAATTAAATAGTATGAAACAAAAAAATGAGAAAAAATTAGTATTAACGAGATGTTTTTATTCAGTATGTAATGATAAAGATATTTTAGAAAAAATTTGTGATAATATTTAAAACGATACTGATAATATAATTTATAGTGATGTTTACAATTGAGCAAGTAGCAAATGTTGTTTCAATAATTGGAACTTGTTGTGGATTATTCTCTAGAGTCCCACAAGTATATAAAACTTATAAAACACAATCAGCAGGAGATCTTTCAAGTCAAACTATGGCAATTAATATAACAGCAAATTCCTGTTTTTTATTTTATACAATAGTTCATGAACAATATCCAATAATGTTAAATTGTTTATCAGTAATAACATTAGAAGGATCACTTGTTTATATGAAATATAAATTCGGTCAAATAAAAAAATCTTCTAGTCAAACAGCATTAGTAGATATGGTTGAAATGAGTGATAATAATACAGTTGGAGGGGCACCTATTTAAGACCTATAATATAATTCATATATTCTTTATAAGATTTAAAATCTTCGAAATAGATTGTTGGATTATATCGGATAATAAATTCTCTCTTAGTATGAAGAACTTGTTCAAATGATTTCAAACTTTGAATGGCAAACATATGATATTCTTTTAATTGTTCATTATTTTTATTAACATTTAATATTAGAACTTTGTTTAAATGTAAAGCTTGACCCCATTCACCATAAGAACAGAAGCAATTATTATCATCATTAATTGTTAATGTAAATACATCACAACTCATTATCATTTCTGTATTTCTTTCATTAATAACATTTTTATAATCGGATATATTCATCAAACAATCATCATACCACTGACCATGAGACATACCGCCTTGTGGATTTATTAATACACATGGACCACAGGTGTAAATAAATTTATCATATTCTTTAATGGGTAATTTTTCATTTAAATTTGAAAAATCAGATAGTTTAATAAGTTTATTTTTATCAATAGTCGATCTTCCCATTTTATCATGAGTTATGTTTTCATAAAAGTTTTCTTTATTTATTTTATCATCGTCATAAACTATTAATTTATAGTTTTCCGGTGGCGAATATATATCATATTCACTTATTTCCATAATTTTTCCTGAAAAGAAAGTATTTATTCTTACTGATTTATTACAATGAGGACATTTTTCTTCATCAGATTCAAAATTTCTATGCGCACATTTATCACACATTAAGAAAGCACAATCACATCCAAAAGTAAACCCATAGGCATCTTGGCAAATATTACAAGTCATTTTAAAATTTACTTTTTTATATTAACTTTAAATTTGATAAATACAATCAAATTTATTATTATTAAATAATAAATATGTTAACATTTGGTAAATATCAAAATGTTCTTTTGGAGGATGTTTATAAAAGAGACGAACAATATCTAAAATGGTTAAATACTCAACCATGGTTTAAAATTAGATTTAAAGATCTCCATTTAGAAGTTAATAAATTAATTGTTCAAAATATAAAACCAATTAAAATAGAAAAAGATACATTTATTATTTATACCGATGGAGCATGTTCGAATAACGGATCACATAATGCGAAAGCAGGTGTTGGAATTCATTTTAGTCCTAAAAATAAACAAAAATTAGAAGATGTATCATTAAAGTTGGATATTGAAAAACCAACAAACAATAAAGCAGAATTAATAGCAATTTTAATGACTTTAGAATTGTGTGATAAAAATAATATCAATGATAAAATTATTATATTTACAGATTCACAATATTCTATTCAATGTATTACTTTATGGTTTCCAGATTGGTTAAAAAAAGATAATTTAAAAAACAAAAAAAATATAGATATTCTAAGAAAAATATATTCTCTCTATAAAAAATTAAATGTTCAATTTCAATATATTAAAGCACATACTAATTTACAAGATGATCATTCAATGGGAAATCAAATGGCAGATAATTTAGCAACAAATGTCTTTAAGCAATCATAGGGGCACTAATTTTATCATAAGATTTATAATTTGTAATCTGAAAGATATCTTCGGTAATATCATCAATTTTTTTATTGAATATATTTTCATTTATTTTTAATTTAGGAAAATTAATAGGGACTCTCCCTAATTGTTCATTTACTGATGAAATGTGTTCACTATAAATATGACAATCTCCTAAAATATGGATTAATTTTCCAGGTTTATATCCCGTAATTCCGGCAATAATATGTAAAAGGAATGAATAAGAAGCAATATTAAATGGAACACCTAAAAACATATCACCTGATCTTTGATAAAGTTGACAATCTAAAGTTTTATCTGTTGTATTAACATGAAACTGACACATCACGTGACAAGGTGGTAATGCCATTTTATCTAAATCATATGGATTCCAAGCATTCATAATAATTCTTCTTGAATTTGGTTCATTTTTAATCAAATCAATTATATTTTGTAATTGATCTACACCTTGACCTTTATAATTTGTATTACAATCTTTATATTCAGCACCAGAATGTCTCCATTGAAAACCATACACGGGACCGAGATCTCCTTCTTCATAATCTAAACCTCTCGAATCAAGAAATTCTCTTGTTGAGTTTAAATCCCAAATATGAACATTTTTGTCTTTTAATTTTTGATTAGAAGTTGAACCACTTATAAACCAAAGAAGTTCTCTTAAGATAGTTTTATAACCCATTTTTTTAGTTGTTAAAAGAGGAAATCCTTTGCTCATATCAAATACCATCTTTTCACCAAATAAACTTAAAGTATTTCCATTTCGAGTTTCAGTTAATGTCCCTTGTTTAAGAATTTTTAATAAGATATCTAAATACTGTTTTTCTTCATTATTAACATTTAATTTATTTTGGTAAATTATAAAATGAGTTTCTAATTTTTCTGTTTTATAATTTCTTTCTTTTGTATAAACATTACAATCTAAGTTATAAACTTTTGATGAAATTGTTTCCGTATAATCCAATATATTTGTTGGTAAAAACTTAACATTGTCTCTTTTTTTATCTAAAAATTGATATCTGTATCCATCATAAAATCTAGTCAAATAAATTATATTTATATTTATAAACTCACTTTTTAAACTTTCTTCAAATAATTGTCCGCCTCCTATAATAAAGTTACGACCACTATTATTTTCTTCACACCATTTATAACAATGATATAAATTTTCAAACACTTTTAAAGTTTCTGTTTGTTTTATTTTATCTTTGTTATTTTTTGAAATAACAATATTCATTCTTTTTTTCAAAGGTTTCACATTATCGGGTAAACTTAACCAAGTATTATAACCCATTATAACTTTATTTAATGGTCCTTCTGGGTATTGATTAGTTGTAATTAAATAGAAATTGTGTAAATCATCTTTGCTTGATATTAATAAATCATTATTAACACCTATAATGTTATTTTGATTTACAGAAACAACGATATTGAAATTCACCATTATTATTTATATTTAGTAATATATTTAAGTATATATCAAAATACATATCAAATTTAAGTAAAATTTATTTATATGTTAGTATATAATAGATGACTGATTACTATTATGGCGGTGGAAAAAAGAAGAAACAAAAGCAGAAAAAGAATACCAAGAAAACTCATTATGGAACTAAAAAGAAAAAGAAATCAAAGAAAAATAAAAAACCACAATTAAAATTATCCAAGGAATTATCAAAATTAGAATCCTCAATTGAAAGTCTTGTTCCGAAAGAATTGTCAAAATTAGAATCTTCCGTTCAAAAATCTTTAGGTTTCAAAAAATCAACAAGGAAGTCTTCCAGAAAATCTGTTAGAAAGTCTAATAAATCTTCTAGAAAGTCTTCTAGAAAAACAAAACGTAAATCTAAAAAGAGAACAAAGAGAACTAGTCGAGGAAGATTCGCGGGTATATTTTCTAGAAGACAACAAAAAACTAAAAGAAGGTCTCGAAGAAGAAACCAAAGGGGTGGCGTAGTTGAAGAAGAAGGCGGGAGAGGAGATGGACCAGAAATGCTGCTAGATGAATCATCTGCCCAATCAACCGAACCATCTACCGAAGAAAAATCCTCAGAGGATAATAAGGAGAAATTAGGAGATGTTCCTGATGTCCCTGATGTTCCTGTTGTTGAAACAGCCGTAGAAACCGATTCATCTGCCTCTGCCGGTTTTCCTAACGTGCTGGGGTACGAAAGATTCGCCGATTCGAAGCCTGAGCATAAGAAGATGCGCTTAGATAGTGCATTAGAAGACATTGAAAGCGAATTTTACCCGGGTGGCGAAGAGCGGATCGAACACGACAAAAAACAAATTGAAGAAATGATCGAAATGGCGCTCAGCGGGGAGAAGGGATTGACCCCGGAAATTGTCAAAGAATATCAAGATAGGTTAGATAATTTCTTAAAGAGAAAATCAGGGGAGAAGAGTGTGACAGCAAGTAGTGGAAAAGATGGATCAACATCTATAAATTCATCTACCGAATCATCAAAAGCGAAATCTTTAAAATTGGAGATTAATAAGAGAATAAAAAATCCAGACGTGACTCTGGGTCCTCGACAGGAAAAAACAGAGTACACCTCTCTGTCTGGGATGAAATTGTTAGATAAAGCGATTAGTATGAATATAGATCGTGAAACTATAATTTCTCTAGTAAAATACCTCGTCAAGAGGGAAACCGAGCATCCTGATGAAGGCACGGGGAATATCATAGTTGAATTGTTAGATACAGCGATTAGTATGAATATAGATCGTGAAACTATAATTTCTCTAGTAAAATACCTCGTCGAGAGGGTAACCAAGCTTCCTGATGAAGACACGGTGAATATCATAGGTGAAATGAATAAAAAGACTAAAAAACTGAATTTCGAGTTCATGACACAATCCCCATACTCTTTTATAGATCATAATTCGACAGAAAAAAATGACTGAAAAAAGAAGATCTACTGGTCTCTGAGGAGGTCGTGACTTCAGAACAATTTATTGATAGAATAAATAGTGCTTTTCAAAACTTGAAATGGTTGTATCCTACTCTGATGAGATTACGATACCGTAAGAATAATAAACTCCATGATTTACAATATCTTCTATTAAAACAAATCCAATTATTCTTATAAAAGTATTAGCAATTGAATAACTTAATTAATATTTATTTTATTATAAATAGTATATGGCAAAGAAAAAAGATAATTTTTTTTTATTGTTAATTGGTTTGGGGATTTTATATCTTATTTATCAAAATTCTAAAGATAAAGATACTGATATTCATATTAATAACTATCATAATAGACCTAGACATAATCTTAGACGTCATCATAGGCGTCATCATAAACCAAAAATAGAAGAACCTAAAAAATATTATGATTCTAAATATATGGATAGAGAAGATATGGAGATTAATGTCCCTACAAGAGGAGAACCACCAGAATATCAACAGGTTGGAATATTATCTGGAGAAGGAGATGAAAATATTAAACCTTTATATGGAAGACAAACTTATAGAGGATCAAATCAATGGAATTATTTCACAAGTTTAGATTCACATTTGGCAACCAAAATACCGGTTTATATTGGAGGAGAAGATTGTACTGAAGAAAGGGGTTGTAAAGAAATAAATAAAGGTGATATGGTAGATATGGGTGATATAGGTGATAGACATTTTAAAGCATCAATCTACAAAACAGCAGCACCTAGATATATACCGAATATTTTATAATTAATTTTCTTTTTTTATTTCATCATTATCTGTATCAATATCAGTATCATCATATACTAAATTCGGATTTTCTTCACCTGTTTCACTATTAATTTTTTCTTGAAATGTTTCTAAAAATAAATCATTATCTTTAGTATTTGTAAAATAAAGATAACGGTGACATTCTTTTAATGTTTCACAAAATGTATCTAAATAATCATTAAATGTTTCTGATACTCTCCAAATAGAGCAGGTTTCATATCTATTTCTTAGAACTATAAATTTTTCATCTATATCATCTATTATATCTGTAAAATTATCATGATTAGGATCTTCTTCTGTATTCTCGAGCATATCTACAATAGAATCAATAGCATTATCCATTAAATATAATAAATCTTTTGTAGAATATCCTTCAATTTTATATAAATTAGAATATCTAATCGAATTCAAGATTTGATTAAATGTATAGTAAATAGGGTATTCAAGTTCTCTTAAATTTACAATTTTATCATAATTTTCATCTGATGATTCACTCAATTTATTTCCCTCAATAACCAATTGACATTCTTTTAAATTATGATTTAGATTATTTAACAGTTTTAAATTACTTAACGCGATTTCATTTAGTTCAGTCATTTATAATATAATATATTATATTATTTGTTTTTAAGTAGGTATTTTTTCGTAATTACATACTACATAGCATTCCAGCATCAGGATTTGATTTCCCTTGAGAATTACATACTACTCCACACTTTCCGTTCGCACTGCCACACCCCGTTTTTCCCCCGGCGGGGACGAAACTGTAATTGGATCCAGGATTCCCAGCTGTATTAACGTTAAATTGTTCTGCTAAAGTATCGTCTATTTTTAAATTTGGATCGCATCCGCCATTTCTTTGGTTGATAATACCCTTCGCTCCAGGAGGAAGTTTACATCGCATGCATGGATAAAAACCATCTTTTCTATTATTTTCACCCTGTCTACCACATTGACTATAGTCAATCCTCTTTTCTATCGTAGATATTTTATCTTTTTCATCAAGTAAACTATTCAATTTAGTTATAATTGAATCTTGAATATCTTCTTTATCACGATTAATATCATACATATATTCCCCTGGTCCAGTTTTGTATGTACCCTGACCTTTTGTAGGTATAGATACGCCATTATTATCTAAGGATGTTTCATTATATTCATCATCATCATCGAGTCCCTCAATTACTTGACAACCAGACAATTGTTTTAATATTCCTGAAAACATATAACCTAAGGCAAAAGCCAATAAAATCATCATTAATTCATTATTATTCATTTTATATTATATAAAATATTTTTTTTTAAAAAATTAATATTACTTTAGTATTACTTTAATATTCTTTTTTGTATCTCTTTTTATTTTTTTTTTTTTTTTTTTTTTT
>Ga0255759_10000102_pt1 | contig 73712 bp, 74 predicted proteins | sample 101ome_20_FD_179959 | JGI IMG/M metagenome (GOLD analysis project Ga0255759, IMG submission 179959) | Coastal salt marsh microbial communities from the Groves Creek Marsh, Skidaway Island, Georgia - 101404AT metaG (version 2) | ecosystem: Environmental > Aquatic > Marine > Intertidal zone >... | reverse complement strand
TTAGGGTCCTGGTAGACTACCAGGTTGATAGGCTGGATGTGGAAGCGCAGTAATGCGTGCAGCTGACCAGTACTAATAACCCAATTGGCTTGATTTATGCACTGAAAAAATTTTAATAGTATCGTTAATACATTATAAAAAATAGGATATATAAAATGAGATTATTCGAAAATCAATTTGAGAGGAAAAGCAATAAAAAGTTCAATATTAACAATATAGTGAACAGGTCTTCTGCAATTTTTCCTTTTATAATTACCAGACAGATTAAACCAAAAATTTTTTTTTTAGGTTACTGGTTAATCAAAAGAAACATTAAAGATATTAAAATTTTTTATACATTAAGAGATAATCTAGGAAAAAAAATTACAACATCTTTTATAGTTGTAAACCAGGTAAAAGCTTACGAAATTAATATTACAAAACTACTAAAGTTTAATTTGAAAAAAGATTTCATAGGCTCAATTGAACTAGAGATTTTTTCAAAAAATAATTTAGTATTTCCTTACCCTGCTATAGTAATAAATTTTGATTGCAAAAACGTCTCAAGTTTTGTTCATACTTGTGGCCGTGTTTATAATGATCGTAAAGATAAACTAGCAAATAATAAATATTCAGTTTCTGAAACAGGATTTGATATTATAAAAAATAAAAACTACGAGCCCTTTTTTTCTTTTGTGAATGGTCCAAAGTTATTAAAAAAACCTACAATCCAAGTTAGTTTAATAAATAGTAATGGAGAAAGAAAAATAAAAAAAATAATCTTCGATAAATTGAGACCTTATGAAACAAAATTTGTTTTTTTTTTAAAGTCTCATGATAAACATTTTTTTGGTGATAGAAATGGGACAGTTAAAATAAAACATTGTTTTAAAGATTTTTTTCCAAGATTTTTGGCTGGTAATATAGATCTCAGTAAAAGTAATTCTACTCTCACTCATACCTACTATGACTTGTCTGGAAAATTGAATTATAAGAAACAACTTACCAAAAATCCTGATATAAATAAATTTTACAATTCATCTACAGCTGTGCCACTTATGAATGAAAAAAATATAGATACTGAATTGGTTGTATATCCAAATTTTTCAAATGTTGAATTAAATTTTCATTTTATTTTATATAATGATAAAGGCTATAAATGTGGAGTTTGTAAAAATATTTTAGAAGTAAAAAAAGATTTTAATACACCTCAATATTTAAATTTAAATAATATAATAAGAGAAAATAGAATTAAATTAAAAAAAAAAAAAAATTATTTTTGTAAAATTTTTACAACCTCTAAAAAAAATCAAATTTTAAACAGATTAAAATTAGGTTTGAATTTAGGTATTGTTGGTCATAAAGAAAAGCTACCAAGTAACATTTGCTTTAATATGAATTTTCCTGTGAGTAATGAACAACTTAAAAAAGGAACTTTTAAGTGGGGATTATTAAATAATAAAAATAACTCTTATATTATGATTTCTAATATTAGTTACTTAAAAAGAAATTATAAAGAAGCTAATATCATTTTAAAATTTTGGCGCTGTAGTGACAATAAATTCTTGCAAAGAAAAATTAAAATTCCTCATAATGGAAATTTTTTCTTCCAGTTAAATAAAAATATTTCAATTAAAAAATTTTTAAATAAAAAATCTGGTTGGATTACGATTAATAGTGATAGCCCTTTTGTAAATGGATGGTACTGTGATATTTCAAAAACAGGAAATGTAGGTGCTGATCATCTTTTTTGATTAAAGGTGTTTTTATGAATAATCTCAGCTAATTTCCACTCATTATAAGTATCTATATCAATTAAGCTGGATGAATTAACAGGAATACCGATACCGTTACTTAGTATGTTTCTTTTTTTTATCCATGTTTTTCTATCAGCTAAGTAAAACTGTCCTGAATCATGATATGTTTTCATTAAATCTTGCGTCCTATAATTTTCATATTTTTTTGACACAAACTCAATTTGATTCCCCTTTTGTATTTTCAAAGCTCTTTGAATTGGGTGTGAATATTGAATAATAGGAAACATAAATTTATTTTTTCTTTGCATTACTAAAGCATTTTTTAAATATGAAATTTTAAGCAATGGAGTACAAGGATATATACAAAATATATTTTTTAATAGATAGTTTTCTTGCTCAAGAAATTTGATAGCATGTTTGATAACACTAATAGTAGACGCCTTACTATCTGCCAAAATTTTTGGTCTTTTTATAATTTTTTGTATTCCATATTTTTTTGCAATTTTAGCAATTTTTGCACTATCCGTGGTAACAATAATTTTATCAAAAATATTTGATTTGATTAACTTCTTTATGGTCCAAGCAATCATTGGCATGCCATTAAATATTTTAATATTTTTGTTTTTAATTCTTTGGCTACCAGCTCTCGCTGGTATAATTACTAAATTTTTAATATTTTTTTTTTTCAATTTTTCTTAAGTAGGAACCAATTAATATTATCTTGAGGGTATTTATCTAACTTATAAACAAATCCATAATCTATTAATTTTAAATTATTATATTTTTTTAAAATCTCTGCTGCAAAATCTCTTTTAAATAAAACATTTTTATTACCTCGATATTTAACCATTACTGGAGACGGATTAAAATACTCTGCAATTAGAATATATCCTTTGTTTTTACAAGAATTATATATTTTTGAATAAATATTTGGTAAATCCTTTGGATTAATATGAATTAAGACACCTTTGGTTAATACAAGTTTAAATTTTTCTTTAATCGTAAAACTCTTAATTGGAGTAATTTTTATCTCTGTATTTTTAATTTTTTTTAAATAATTCTCACAATTTTTGTTTATTTCAACTGCCATATTCCTTTTTATTTTATAGACTTTATTTATTGCTTTTATGTTAAGACCAATATTTGCTCCAAATTCTATTAGAGAGTCAATTTTATTTACTTTTTTTAATGATTTTTTAAAAAAATTTAAATTATTATTTACTATTACCTTATTCGAGTTTCTTAGGATATATTCTTTGCCAAAATTACTGGTCCAGAATTTTTCTTGTAATGTTTTTTTCATTTTATAAATTTACTAATGTTTTAAAATTTCATAATACACTAAATATTAAATGAAAAGTAAAAAATTTATAAATGTTTTTTTTGATACGGAATATACAACTAATGGCATGAATTCTGAATTAATATCTATGGGATTTGTAACTGAAAATGATGAGAAATATTATTGTGAGCTTGAAGTGCGTGATAAATCAAAAATTTCAGATTGGATAAAGAAAAATGTAATATCTCAATTAAAAAATAATCCTGAAAATGTTCAAAGTGCAAAAACAAAATTAATTAAATGGTTCAACAAAATATCTAAAAATAAAAAGATTAGACTTATTTCTTGGGGTCAATTCGATTTGATTTTATTATATTCTTTATGGGTGACAAAAAAAGGTAAACTAAACTGCTGGAGATATACAATTCCAAAAAAAATTTATCACGCTAATCATATAGAAATGTCAACTCTTTTTACAGTTAATAATATTAAATCAAATATAAATAGGATTAAATTTTCAGGTATAAGTAAAAAAATTAAAAGACACAACTCTTTATCAGATGCCTTGATATTAAAGTCTTGTTATAAAAAATTAACTATTAAATTGCCCAATTAATAAATCATTGATTTTTCTGATAACCAATTTTGTACGTCGTTAATATTTTTCTTTATTTCGTTATTTGAAAAAGATTTACCAAATGGAGTATTTTGTTCGTATTCAAAGGGAAGCCCAACATCTTCTTCATCAGAAAATCTATATAAAAGATGACCGTATTTGTTCCAGTCTTTATCAATTTTTTTAATACCAAAATTTTTATAATTTTTTTCAATTGGCGAACCTGGAACAGGTAAAAATCCTGAGACACTCGCATAATCTGGTCTTGTCTCTTCTAAAAAATTAATAGTTTTTTCCACAATATTTTTGGGTTCTCCTGGCAATCCTAATATTAAGCAAATCTTAACTTTGATATCTAATTTCTTACAATTTTCTATAAAATCTCTTATAATATTTTCATTTTGCCAGGTTTTATCAATTATCCTCATTACATTATCATCTACAGTTTCAACACCAACGGCTAACTCTAAGCAACCGGATTCTTTAGCCATTTTTAATTGATCATAAGTTGCAATACTAATTGTTTGGCCTCGCCATACTAAATTATGTTTACCTATCGCTGTTAATATTTCCTCTGATACTTTTTTATTAGGAGAGATTGCTACCTCATCTTTAAGTAGTAAGCCCTTAATTCCATAATTAGTTTTCAAATAAGTTATTTCTTCATCGATTTTCTCCGCACTTTTTGTTTGAAGTAATCTTGGAACGTTGTAAGTACAATATGCGCATTTAAAAATACATCCTCTTGAAAAATACACTAAAGTTGCGGGGTAATTTCCATATTGTGAAAAAAGTTTATCATTTACGATATCTTCTCTAGGTAATAATGATCTGTCTGGAAAATCAGTGTTTTTAAAAGGTATATTTTTATAATCTTCTAAGTATTTTGATTTTAAGTCTGATTTTTTGGAATCTTCTATAATATTTAAAAAAGATTTTTCTCCTGAACCAACCACAATAGCATCTAAATATTTAGATGACTCATCTTGACACATGTCAACATGCGTACCACCTGCTGCATGTATTGATTTAGGAAATTTTTTTTTTAGAAAATCTGCTATTGTATATATTTCTTTTGCATCACCAGATTTAAAAATCCAATAAAAGTAGAAGTCTGCTTCGTCAATTTGTTCCATTCTAGCATTTATATCTACTTTCTTGTTAAAATTTCTCATGTCATACATAGAAACATCATATCCAGCTTTCTTTACATATGATGCATAATACAATTCCCAATACGGCTGGTGTTTCATTGGATCTATATAATAATGCCAAGAAGGTATTATAAATTTAATCTTCATATTCTTCATTACTTTGCCCTCCATCCACTACTATATCCGCTCCATTTATAAAAGCCGATTCATTTGAACATAAAAAAGGTAAAATAGCTGCAATTTCTTTCGGAGTGCCCAATCTACCAAGTGGAAATTTTTCAGAAATAAGTTTTTTAAATTTTTTCGGATTTTCTTTTCTTCTTTGATCCCAACCTGTATTAGGTATCATTATAGCACCTGGTGAAATAGCGTTAAATGTAACGCCGTTTCTAACCAAATCTTTTTTTACAGATAAAGTTTTAGTTAAGGTAACTTCAGCTTTTTTTGCTAAAACATACCAAGGACGACCGTGACCCTTCTTTGCTGAAATTGAGGCAATAGTTATTACTCGTCCCCATTTTTTTTTCTTCATATAAGGTACAGACAAGCTAATCAGTTTAATTGCGATACCAACATTTTTTGTAAAAACTTCTGTCCAAGTTTCATAATTAGTCTCTTCAATTAGCTCTTTACCCCAGCTACCACCTCCACCCACATTATTTATAAGAATATCAATATTCCCAAATTTTTTTTTTACTTTTTTGTAAAAATCTTCCACTTCATTATTATTTAGTGCATCAAGTGTATCTGCAAACAATTTAACATTGTATTTTTTTAATTTTTTTGTGAACTGGGTTATCCTTTTTTGTGACCTTGAAAAAGTTGCTATATCATATTTATTTTTGGCTAAAATTTCACAAATAGCTAAACCAATTCCATGAGTCCCACCTGATACTAAAACTTTTTTTTTATTCATTTTCAAATATTTTATTTATATCTTTTAAAATAATTTTTTTATCTAATCCATATCTTTTCTGCATCCATTCTCTAGGTCCAGAATTAAATAGAAAATAATCAGGTAAAGTTTTTTTTATGAATTTTTTTTTTAATGAATATTCTGCAATTATACCAGATATTAAAGATGAGATACCCCCATGAGGAACATTTTCTTCTAAACTTATAATATTTGAATGTTGTTTGATTATTTTAAGTACTTCTCTTTTATTTAAAGGCTTAAACCTAATAATATCTAATATACTAAATTTTTTTGATTTTATCATATTTTTTAAATCGTATGCTATCTGAGTAGTAATTCCAGTTGTTATAATTAAGTTTTTTTTTGAAAATTTATTGTAACCTATTCCTTTGCTTAATATAGATTGCGAATTTGTATAAAGTGTTTTTAATTGTCCTTTTTCAATTCTAAAAAATTTTGGACCTTTAGATTTAATTGAATTTAGTGCTAAGCATGTTGCCGTAGTGACATCACTAACATTGTAAATTTTCATATTTGGTATTGTAGCCAGAATACTTGTTTCCATTGTTCCATGGTGTGTTGGCCCATCACTTGAGTATGTTAGGCCTGATCCCATACTAATTATATTCACATTATTATTCATTGAACATATATCAATTGCTATTTGCTCTAAACACCTCAAGGACACAAAGGGCGCGATACCATAAACAAATACAATTTTACCACTCATTGCTAAACCTGCTGCAACTCCCATAATATTTTGCTCTGAAATACCTAAATTAAAATATTGATTTGGAAGATTTTTTTCAAATTTTTGCAGACTGAAGGCTGTGTGGTCAGATGTTAAGAATAGCACATTTTTATTTTTCTTTGCGATATTGTATACTTGATCAAAGAAGCAGTCTCTTACATCCATTATAATTTAAAACCCAATTCTTTTTTAGCATTCTCAAACATTGTCTTTGAAGGCACACCATGGTGCCACGCTATTTGGTTTTCCATCTCTCTAATACCTTTGCCTTTTACGGTGTTAGCTATAAATACAGTTGGTTTTGATAGTTTTGCTTTTTTTATTTTAGAAATTTTTTGATATAATTGATAATAATTATGACCATCGACAGTAATGACATTCCATCCAAATGATTTCCATTTATCTTTAAAAGGTTCGAGTTTAATAATTTTTTCTGTTTTATTTAGCACTGTTAAATTGTTTCTATCAATTATCGCAACAAGGTTTCCAAGTTTAAAATGAGAAGCAAACATAGCTGCTTCCCATACAGTTCCCTCATAGCATTCACCATCGCCCAATAGCACAAAGGTAAAAATATTTTTTTTATCAATTTTATTTGCCAATGATATTCCAGCACCAATATTTAAGCCATGACCTAAAGAACCAGATACCGCCTCTATTCCTGGCAGCCTTTGGTCAGGATGTTCGGCTATTTTCCCTGCTGCTTTATTGAATTCTTTAAGTTTGTTTTTTGAAAAAAAACCCAATTTTGATAATATTACGTATAAAGATATTGATGCATGTCCCTTGCTAAATAAGAAGATATCACGATCCTTTTTTTTCGGTAATTTTGGATTAAAGTTTAATATTTTTCCAAAATAAAGTGTAATCAAAATATCAACACATGACAATGCTCCGCCTATATGACCTTTTTTTGCATCAAATATTGTTTTTAAAATTTCATATCTAATTTCTACAGATTTTTTTTTGAGATAATTAATTTTTTTATTTAAAAACATTATATCTATTTGAAATATTTTTATTACTTAAGTACCAATCGATGGTTTTTTTTATTCCATTATTTAATTGAGTGCTAGGTTTAATGCCATAATTATTTGAATTTTTCATAGAGAGAACTCTAATTTTATCACCTTGAGATTTTACACTTTTCCATTTAATAATTTTTTTTTCAGGTAAATTTGCAACAATTGAATCAGCAACTTGTTTAATTGAATAACCTTTTCCTGAACCAATGTTTAAAGGAACGCTTATTCTTTTGAAAACCATTTTTATCATTGCGTCTGCTACATCATCAGAAAAAACAAAATCTCTGACTGGTGTTCCGTCACCCAAAACCTCTAAATACTTTCCTTTTTTCAAGGCTTTTTTGATCAAAGAGGGTATTACCATCGCGTTTTGGGTATCAAAATTATCATAAGGTCCATAAACATTTGCAGGTCTAATAATGCTCAAGTTTCTAAAACCATATTCTTTTTTGTAAGCTTCAATTTGTAACTCACAAAGCCTTTTTGCCCATCCAGCGTACCAATCATTTTTTGAAGGAAATGTTTTCCATACAGTGTCTTCATGAAACACTCTTGCAGGTGAGTAGACTCCAACCGAACTTGTAAAAAGATAATTTTTTACCTTATTCACTCTAGAGGCCTCTAACATGTTAAAACTAAATGAAACTGTAGGATACAAAAAACTAGCAGGGCGATTTATAGCCATGTTTGGAGAGCCTTTAATTCCAGCCAAGTGGAATACAATATCTTTATTTTTTGTAACTTTAAGACAGTTATCAAATCTCCTCAAATCTAATTTGACAAACCTTGCTCCCTTTGGACACCTTTTTTTATTATCAAGTGATACTACTGTAACATTTGCTTTTAAATTTAATAATTTTTTAACTAAAGGAATGCCTATCATACCCGTTCCACCCGTTACTAGGATTTTTTTATTTTTATAAAAATTCTTAACCATAATATTTATTGTACCACTTTATTGTTTTTGTAATACCTTTGTCCAAGTCTATTTTTGGGATCCAGTTGATTTCTTTTTTAGCTAAGTTATTATTTAATGATAAAAAAGTTTTAATTGAAGGTTTTGTTTTATCAGTTTTAATTTGAATTCTACTTTTTCTAAATTTTTTAATTATTTTTTTTGTTACATCCATCACAGAATAACATTTTCCTAATCCACAATTATAAATTCTAAAATTTCTTTTTTGATTGATTATTGCTTTTGAAACGAAATGCACAAGATCATCTATATACAGCAAATCTCTTTTTTCACTTCCATCTCCCCATATCTTTAAATAATCATTAGCTTTAGCAACTTTAGCTATTGTAGCTCCAAAAAAATGACTTTTGTCTAAATCATATTTATCATGTGGCCCATAGATATTTGAGTGTCTAACGCATGTGAATTTTGTTTCACTAATTCTTGAATAAAATTCACACATTTTTTCAATGTAAACTTTGGTATTTGCTACTCCAAAATATCTTGGATGAATTTCTTTATTTGGATCGAAGTCATTTTCTTTTAAAGGTTTAAGACTTGAGTTATACATAACTGTGCAGCTAAAGAAAATTAGATGTTGAATTTTGTTTTCGAAACATGATCTTAAGATTAAAGAATTCATAACAGCATTATCCGTTACATGTATGTATGGTTTGTTTACTATATCTTTAGAACCTGATGTTGTTGCAGCAGCCTGTATAATGATTTTGATATTTTTTGTTATTTTTTTTACTGCCTTCTCGTTTCTTAGATCACATTTAATCCATTTTACATTTTTTACTTTAGGTTTTTTAGATTTAAAGTATGTACTAATCACTTCATAAGAACTTTGTTTTGAAAAAAAATTGACCAAATTTCTTCCAATGAAACCAGACCCTCCTAAGATTAATAATTTTTTTTTATTTTTCATTATAAAAATCCCCATATTCTACTAAAATTGTCGGTCTATTATTCTTTTTTGTTAAAGCTTTCTTATAAGAAACAAAAATATCTTCAGGATTATTTAATTTTACAAAGTCTATATTTTTACACATTGACTTAAATTCTTTTGTAAAATCACCTATATGCTGATGACTTGGGTGAAGAGGTTTTTGTGATCCAATTGATGTTCTAATAATAATTTTTTGACTAAATTTTCCACCTGACATTTTTGATATTTTATCAAGATGATTAACTATTTGATTTGCAGCAACTACTAAAAAATTCCACCTAGGATATATTGAGACTGGCACATGTCCATTCATAGCTAAACCAATGGTCATCCCCATTTGCATTTCTTCAGCAACAGGGAGCTCAATTTTCTTATTAGAGGGTATATCTTTTAGAGTATTATACATAGCTGTACCCGGATAATTAACAGCCTGTCCAATAAAAATAACTTTTTTATTTTTTGAAAGATATTCCATTGATTTTTTTAATTGATCAAAGTATTTCATTAGAATTGAATTCTTTTCCCAACACCTGCGTGTGGAAACTTATTTTTATATTTATAAATTGTTATCTTGCTATTTTTGTTCTTCTCGAAAAAAAGTTTTTTTATTTTCCAAACTTTTCTAGTATCACTGCAAACCGATAAGTTATTATCTTCAATAATAAAATGTATTGGCAAATTATAATTGAATGAGTATTTGATTGTTTCATAAGCAATTCCACTTTCAGACGTCATATCACCAATAAAACAAAAAACTTTATTTTTTTGTTTTTTTCTCTTAATTGACATGGCTATACCGACTGCAATAGGCAAATTCCCACCAACTATTGCTGATGAAAATATTTTATATTTTGGAAAACATAGAGCAATGGAATTACCTTTAATTATTTCTTTTTTTAAAGTTTTTTCAGGTACACCTTTTAGTAAGCATTGATAATGGCTTCTCCATGTACTTACGACCCAATCATTTTTTTGAATTTTTTTAAAAATTTTAATAAGCTGTCTTTCATTATTTGAATATAAATGAATAGGAGCTCTAATTTTTCTATTCTCGAAAAGATTACAAATATCATTTTCAAAGTTTATTAATTTGTCTTTATTCATTAAAAATTTTTATGAATTCAACTTATCTGTTGACCATGGTTTATCAATTTCATAATAAGCCTGAATAGTATATCTAAAATTACCTTTATCTACATTTGTAGCAGAATGTAGAAGACTACCAAAAAATCCAAAGCAACTTCCGGCTTTAAGTAATATTTTTTCGAATTCATTTTTTAATAGCTTTTTAATTTCTGGGGAGTTTTTATTAAAAAACTTATTTCTTTTGAATATTTTTATTTTTTTAAGTTCTTCATGAATATTCCAATGGTGTGTTCCACGTTGGATTTGCATAGGACCTAAACTTTCAGTAACTTCATTTAAATAAATATAAAATTTATAATTTGCATTCATTGTATCAATATGAATGTAGTTTTCATTTGCATTGTTAGCCAAATTAGAATGACCTTTTTTTTGAATTTTTATTGAAAATGGCTGTTGAAAATTTTCATCTGTGAAAATTTTATTTACTAATTTTTGATTTTTTGAATTGAAAATTTCTGTTTTTATAGATGCATTATTTCTTAAAAACTCATAATAGCTATCACATTTATCTTTTTTATATACTTCCTTATACCTTGATTTAAAAAAGGGATGATTATCATTATACAACAAACATTCTTTTAGTGATTGTCCATTGTTAATCCTCCACAAATAACCATTGTTGTCAAACAATGTATGAAACTTATCTTCAACATTACAAAATTTTTTTTCATAATTATTGGAGTCAATGAATTTTGAAATTTTTTCTAGAACTTTATTATGTTTATCTAGTATTCCAAAGTTTTCAAACCCATCATTATAAAATTTTTCAAAATCTTCTAATTGTTCTTTTTTTAAGAACGGGTTATTATCAACATAATTTTTTTTTAAAATATTATACAATAGATCTTGGGTTAATATTTTTACTTTTCTTTTAATGATTGAAATATTCATTTGTTAATATAGGACTATTACAATATACAAAATTTGTTTCAATATGTTAGTATGCAAAACACCATTAAGAATCTCTTTTTTTGGAGGAGGAACAGATTTTCCCGCTTGGTATAATAAAAAAAAAGGTTTAGTTTTAGCTACTAGTATAAACAAGTTTACATATATTCAAGCTAGATTTTTACCAGAAGTTTTTAGTTATAAATTTAATTATAGATTAAGATATTTTAGAAATGAAGAGCGCAGGAAGTTTGAAGATATAAAACACCCTGTATACAAAGCGATAATAAATTATTTAAATTTAAAAAAAACATCACTTGAAATAATCCATAACTCTGATTTGCCGGCTTTATCAGGAATGGGATCTAGTTCTTCTAATACTGTATCTACATTAAATGCTCTTTCGCATTTAAAAAAAATTAAGAAATCTAAATTGGTATTAGCTAAAGAAGCAATTTTTATTGAACAAAAAATCCTAAATGAATTTGTAGGATCGCAGGACCAAATTATTACTTCTTTTGGTGGGTTTAATTCAATAAAATTTTCTGGCAAAAATTTTAGTGTTAAAAAAATTCAGAATACTGACAATATTCAAGCTTTAGAAAATAGTGTATTCTTAGTTTTTACCGGAATGACTAGGTTTGCCCAAAAAATTGAAAAACAAAAAATTAAAAAATTATATGATAAAGTAAATTTATATAATCAACTTTATTCAATTGCAAAAGATGGAGTTTCTTTAATGAATTCAAAAAAATTTAATATAAAAGAATTTGGGAATTTATTGAGTGAAAGTTGGGAAACCAAAAAAAAATTAGGAAAAAATATTTCAAATATCAAAATAAATAAGATGTATGTAGAGGCAATGAACCACGGAGCTTATGGAGGCAAATTATTAGGAGCCGGGTCAGGAGGTTTTTTGCTATTTATATGTAATAAAAAAGTAAAAAATAAGTTACAAAAATATTTCAAATATAATTATATAATTCCCATAAAATTTGAAAACGAAGGAAGTAAAATAATTTATGAAAATTAATCATCCGTTGATGCATAACAATTTTCTAAAATCAGACTTTAAGCAAGTTATTAAACTTTTAAATTCAACTAACCCTATATTGACACAAAATAAGAATGTTGCTCAATTTGAAAAAAAATGGTCGTCATGGTTAGGTGTAAAATATAGTACTTTTGTAAACTCGGGATCTTCAGCGAACTTTTTAACAATTGCATTACTAAAGATTTTTTTAAAAAAAAATAAACTTAATATTATCGTACCTTCATTAACATGGAATTCAGATATCGTATCAATATTGAAAAATAACTGCAATCCCTTCTTTGTTGATATAAATTTAAATAATTTATGCGCAAATGAACAAGAAATAGTAAAGCTAATATCAAAAAATAAAATTGATGTTTTATTTATTACACACGCATTAGGTTTTAATGGATTAACAAAAAATATTATTAGTTTGTGTAAAAAGCAAAAAATAATAATTATAGAAGATGTATGCGAGTCGCACGGAGCCAAATATAAAACAAAAAAACTCGGATCTATAGGCCTCGTTTCTAATTTTTCGTTTTATTATGCGCATCATATGTCAACTATTGAGGGAGGAATGATTTCTACGAACAATTACCAAATAAATTTACTATCAAAAATGCTAAGGTCTCATGGATTATTAAGAGAGATCAAGATCCCAAATCTAATAAATAAATTGTCAAAGAAACACAAATCATTATCAAAGGAGTTTATATTTTTACATGAAGGTTTTAATATGAGAAATAATGAAATTAATGCTCTTATTGGTTTAGAACAATTGAAAAGGTTAGACAAACAGAATAAAAAAAGATCAGAAAATTTTAATTTTTTTTTAAAACATTTAGATAGCAGCTTATTTTTTGTAGATTTTAAAATTAAAGGATCATCAAACTATGCATTTCCATTGATTTTAAAAAAATCAAGTTTCAAATTAAGAGATAAACTAGAGTCATTAATGAAATATCACAATATAGAATTTAGAAGAGGTGGACCAGGTGGAGGCAACCAATTAAGGCAGCCATATTTAAAAAAGCTGAATATAGATTACAAAAACTTCCAGAATACCGAGCATATGCATAACTTCGGATATTATATAGGAAATTACCCAAGTTTGAAAAAGAGAAAAATAAAACTTATTTGTTCCGAGTTAAACAAGCTAAAAGTGTGACAAGAAAATTTAAAAAAATATTAATTACAGGGATTTCTGGTTCTGGAGGTAGCTTGTTAGCAGAACATATAAACAAAAAACAAAAAAATATCAAAATTTTCGGTCTATACAGAGGAAAGGGGCATATCGAAAGTTTAAAAAAAAATGTTAAGAAAAATTTATTTTTAATAAAATGTGATTTGCAAAATTTTAGTAATCTTAAAAAAATTATATATAAAGTTAATCCTTGTGTGATTTTTCACTTAGCATCCAACGCTGATGTAAGAAAATCTTTTGATAAACCTAGAGAAATAATCAAAAATAATAATGAAATTACCCTTAATTTGTTAGATGCTATTAGAGAATTAAAATTAAAGCCGTTAGTTTTAATTTGTAGTACGTCAGAAGTTTATGGATCAGTTAGAAAGAAAAATTTGCCGATTACTGAAAAAAATCAAATTAATCCGATCAATCCATATGCCGTGTCAAAAGCTTTTCAAGATTTAGTGTCGCAGGTTTACTATAAGTGTTACAATATACCCATTATTATTACGAGAATGTTCTCATATAACAATCCAAGACGAAAAAATTTATTTCAGTCTGCATTTGCAGATCAAATTGTAAATATTGAGAAAGGCAAACAAAAAATCTTGCTGCACGGAAATTTAAATAGCTTGAGAACTTCATTAGATATAAATGATGCGATGGAGTCCTATTGGCTTGCTTCAACAAAAGGTAAAATAGGGGAAATTTATAATATTTCTGGCAAAAAAAGTATAACTGTAAGAAATTTTCTTAGAGAATTAATTAAAAATTCTAATATAAAAATAAAAACTCAATTAAATAGTAAATTACTCAGGAGGACAGATATTATGTTTCAGGTACCTGATCCTAAAAAATTTATTAGACATACAGGATGGAAAGAAAAAGTGAAATTTAGTGATAGTATACAGAACTTCTTAAACTTCTTTAGAGGCGAATATAAATGAGAATTTTGATATTAGGAGGAGCCGGCTATATTGGTTCAATGCTTTCTACCGAACTTGTTGGGATTGGACATGATGTTACAGTAGTAGATAAATTAAAATATAATTCAAATTCACTATCTCATTTGTATTTTTATAAGAACTTTAAACTAGTTAAAGATGATATAAGAAAAAAAAGTATAATAAAATTACATTTGAAAAATAAGGATTTAATTATACCGTTAGCTGCCCTTGTAGGGGCACCACTTTGCGAAAAAAATAAAAAAGATGCTATCTCTACTAATTTAGGTGCCATTAAAACCTTGCTATCCCTAGTTAAAAAAAGTCAAAAAATTATATTTTTAACCACAAACTCTGGCTATGGAATTGGTAAAAAAGGAAAGTATTGTGATGAGACGAGCTTGCTAAACCCAATATCATTATATGGCAAAACTAAAATGCAAGCAGAGGAATTAATTAAAAAACATGCTAATTTTGTATCATTAAGATTGGCTACAGTATTTGGAATTTCTTATAGAATGAGATCTGATTTGCTAGTTAATAATTTTGTAGAAACTGCAATAAAACATGGACAGCTAAAATTATATGAGTCGCATTTTAGAAGAAATTTTATACATATTAGAGATGTCGTACATGCAATAATATTCATATCAAATAATTTTAGCAAATTTAAAAATAATATATTTAATTTAGGATTATCATCAGCAAATATAACAAAACTCGGACTTGCTAAAAAAATAAAAAAACAAATTAAAGTTTTGAAAATTAAAGAGATTAAAAATAAGAAAGATCCTGATCAAAGAGATTATTTTGTAAGTAATAAAAAAATTGAAAAAAAAGGGTTTAAAGCAAAAATATCTTTAGACCAAGGCATTAACGAACTTAAAGTTTATTTTTTAAATTCAAAAGAAAGTATAAAAAATAATTATTAAAATGGATCTAACAATTTTGATCCCCACTAAGGACAGGTTCGTTTATTTAAAAAATTTGATCGAGTACTATCAAACTTCAAATTTTAAAGGAAAAATATTAATTATTGATGGATCAAAAAAATTAATACAGCTTAAAATTAAAAAATTCATACTTGATAAAGAAAATGTGGATTATTGTTATTTTAATGACCCAATTTCTATATCAATAAAAAAATCAAAAAAATTTATAAAAACAAATTTTGTTTTACACTGTGGTGATGATGACTATTTTCACGTAAAAAATTTAGAGATACTTTTAAAAAAATTAAAAAAAAAAGATAAAAATTCTAGCATAGCTGGATTATCATATTTGTGTGAAATTTCAGAAAATAAGACTTTAAATTTTTCTAAATATCTAGCTTTACATCCAATATTACAAAAAAATCCATATCAAAGATTAAAATATATTCACCGAAATTACTCAAATTTATTGTGGTTTATAATACCAAAAGAAGTTTTTTTTGACTCTTATAAAAATAGTTCAAAAAAATTAAAGTTAAAAGTACTTTATGATGAATTAATTATTAATTATACTTTAGCAATACATGCAAAATTCTACCTAACTAATATACCATATTTAATAAGAATAGTTGGTCATAATTCTTCAGGCCAAACTTTACATAAAAAAAAGATCAAATTAAGTGAGTTCAAAAAAGGTATTAAAAAGTTTAAATTATTATTATTAAATAGTTTAAAACTAAAAAATTCAAATGTTGAAATACAAAAGTTAGATAGAGATATTAAAATGGATTATTTATTAAAAAATAAAGATCTCTTTAAAAAAAAAAAAAATAATAATTTTTTAAAATACATTATTAAAAAATCATATCATATTTTTTTTAAAGAAATTTTCCAGCGATATATTTTTTTGAGAAAGTTTTATAAAAATTTTTCTTTAATAATATTTTACATTAAAAAATTAAAAAAACTTAACTAATTTTTTTTATATCAAAACACATATCTTGTACTATAGAAGCTTCTTTAACGTTAGAGAATGATTTTGAAGATTTTATAAAATAATCGATTTGTTTAATGTACATTTTGTCTTTTTCATTTTTGTTAATTGTTTTAATAGTTTTTAAAGAATTGGTTTTATAATCGCAATATAATATTTTATGATTTTTAAAATTCCATTCTAACCAGCCATTTTTAAATACAATTTTAATTCCTCTGTCCAAGGGTTTATGAAAGTAGTCACAATGTAAGTTAACTTGAAAATCTGAATATTGTAAAATTGCGTCAAAACATTCCTCTGTTTGTAATTTTAAGATTTTACTTTTTGAAATTGAGGATATTATATTTTTAGGTTTTCCAAAAAACCAATATGCAATGTCAATTTCATGGTAATAGTCAAAAACTGCTCCTCCACCCAATTTTTTTTTTGCTGAATACATATTTAAATAATTTTCGTAAGGATGCCAATCAGGTAAATATGAGCTACCCCAAATTGATACCCAAGCAATATCTCCATATTTTTTTGTTTTTAATAATTCTTTAATAAATTTGTAGGCTGAGTGAAATCTTAAATTGCAACAAATATGACTGTCAATTTTTTTTTTCTGAAAAATAGAAATTAATTTTGATACATTTTTTTTACTATGTGAAAAAGGTTTCTCAATAAATATTTTTTTTGAAGAATTCACAGATTTTAATGCATGATTTAGATGCATACTATTAGGTGAACAAATGAATATTGCAAAAAAATTGTTTTTTAAAAATTTGTCTAAGTTACTATAAATTTTAATCTTATATTTTTTTTCTACTAATGATTTCCTAGGACTTTTTCTATTCCATGCGAGAACTTCAAATTTTTTTTTTTTTAAAATTTTGATATACCTTTGGCCAATAGAGCCACAAGCTATTATTCCTATTTTTTTAACCATAAGTGAAGTACCGAAGTTTCTTTGATTTTCTTAAATCCCATTTTATAATAAAATTTTACAGCATTTAAATTTTTAAATTGAGTAACAGCATTTAAGTAATTATAATTCTTTCTCATTTTTATAAAAATCAACTCAAAAAAAATTTGCCCCAAACCTATCCCTGAGTATTTTTTTTTTAATCCAACTAAACCAATTTTTAGTGCCTTATTTTTTTTTGCAAAGCTACAAAAACCTATTAAAATATTGTTTTTATAAAATCCATAAACAAAATCATCAAACTGGCCACATAGAGCACGGTAAATCCAAGTGTTATATAATTTTTTAATTTGATTTGTATTGAACTTCTTATCTTGAAAAAATCTGCTTTCAGTAAAAAGATTTCTAGATATTTTTTTAAGTTTTGGAAAATCTTTTATAGTCAGTTTTTTTATTGAAAAAATTTTTTTATTAAATAGAGTTATTCTATCTTTTTTCGTTTTCAGGTTTTTTGAAAAATATAATCTGTTATCTGCTATTTTAAATTTCCATTTTTATTAAAAATTTATTTTTTTATTTTTTTTTTTTTCTAATTCAATAAACAAAAATTTAAATTTTTTTACTTTATCGTTAATTATTTTTAACAATTCTGTTTTATTAATTTTTTTAATCTCGCCTACCTTAAATTGAAAAAAATCACTATCCCATATTTTTGGAGTAATCATTTAGTTAGGATTTATTCTTGTAAATTTTAATACTTTTTTCTTCTGGCCTAATGCCAAATTTTGGTTTACCAAAGATTTTACTTATCCTTTTTAGTTCTAAATTCATATTTAGCATTTGTTTTTCATTTAAAGACACTGGTGCGTCAATACATTTTTGATTATTCAGCATGAAATGTTTTTCAATAATTTTTGCTCCAGTTATGGATCCATATAGAGCCACATGAATATCTTTTGTATGATCTGAAAAACCAATAATGTTGTTTTTAAATTTATTTTTAAGATCTGCTATATTTGATAAATAAGATGTTTCATCACGATTTGGGTAGCATGAAATGCAATGTAAAATTATTACTTCATTTTTATTTTTTTCTAATATTTTTTTTGCTCTTTTAATTTCATTTATAGTTGCCATTCCAGTAGAGATAATAAAAGTAGAGTTTCTTATTTTTATCTTTTTAAGAAAATTTGTATTAGAAATATCGAACGAAGCAATTTTAAACACTTTGCATCCAATTTTTTTTAAATAATTAAATGATTCAATATCAAAAGGGGTAGATAAAAAAATTATTTTTTTCTTTTCAGCATACTCTTTGAGAATTTTGAAATCAGATATCTTAAGCTCGCATTTTTTTAAAATATTAAAAATTTTTGAATTCTTCTTTACCCTTTTCTCTGTTATGTAAGTTTGAAATTTTATTGCGTCAGCCCCACTCCGTTTTGCAGCATCAATAAGTTTTTTTGCAATTTTAATTGATCCATTATGATTTATTCCAGCTTCTGCAATTACAAGTGAATTTTTAATGTGTAAATTCTTCTTTAATAAAGTTTTAAATTTACCTACCAACAACTTAGGCCTCCATCTACAATTAAGTTATGACCATTAATATATGATGCTTTATCTGATGCAAGAAAACTTACGGCATTTACGATTTCTGATGTATTTGCCATTCTTGTCATTGGTACTCGTTGAGAGTAATTTTTTATAAATTTGTCATTTTGAATTTTTCTATTTAAAATGCCACCTGGAGATACGCAGTTTACCCTAATATTTTTTGTTGAAAAATGAGTAGCGTAGTATTTCGTCAGTTGAATAATACCTGCCTTTGATGCGCCGTAAATTTCTGGACTATTTCTTTTCGAATTACCATATATTCTAAAGTCAGGGCTTAATAAGCCATAAATTGAAGAGATATTAATAATATTACAATCTAACTTTTTTTTATTGTTACAAATTTTTACAAATTCTTTTGAACACAATATTGTTGATACTATATTTGTATCAAGAATATCATTAATTTCTTTTTTATTTCTTTTATTAAAACTCGTGACTATAGTTTTGCCAGCATTATTGATCAATATATCAAGATACTTGTATTTCTTTTTAATCTTTGAGAAAAATAATTTAATTTCCTCTTCATTTCTTAAATCTACTTTATAAAAGTTAGCTTTATCATTACCCTTTATATCCGCACTTATGACTTTTGCTCCAAATTTAGTGAAATATTTGACTAATGTACTACCAAGCTGTCCTTTTGATCCTGTAATTAAAATTTTTTTATTTTTAAACATTTCTTTTTTGACATGAATTTATTTTTTTTAGACAATTGATTAATTTATTTTTATCCCGGTAATATTCTACTGTAAGATATTTTATTTTTTTAAATTTATTTAATATATTAATACTTCTATCAATATCTAAGTCAGTTGGTAGATAATGTTTATCAAACGCGAAATTTTCACCTATAATCGGTCTACACAAATGTATTTGAATCGCCTTATCCATTGGTAATTTACTTAAATAATTTTCAAAACTCACCTTATAATAAAATGATGAAATTTGAGCGTGAGCAATATCTAAAAGGAAAAAAATATTACTAGAATTAACCACTTTTGATATGAAAATTGGATCTGTTATAATCTTGTAAGCGTTTGATTTTAAATAATTGTTATTTTCGACGCCAAATTTAATTTTTTTAAATGTACCTTTTAGCCAAATTACATTTTTTTTTACATTTTTAAGCATTTTCTTTTCAGATAAGTTTTTACTAATGCATTTAAAAACACCATTAGCAAGAATTGCTTTATTGCAATTCTTTCCCATTTGAAATGTAACTAACTTAAGTTTTTTTTTTGATTTGATTTTTATATAAATTTCTTTTTTTATATTTTCACTCCAACTTAAATTTAAATCTATGTCAAAATGAAAAAGTTCAATATTTTTTGAGAAAAACTTATTCAGGTCTTCAAAATGTTCTCTAGCTTCAAGTGAGTTAGAATATTTTAGAGCATAAGTGCCAAATTTTTTATCTTTAAAAAGATGTGAAATTGGAGTGCAAATCTTAAACATTATATTTTTTTAAAATATTTTTTATACAGTCTATAACATACATTTGATCACGCTTTTTTAAGCTTGGATAGATTGGTAAACTTAAAGTTTCTTTACCGTAGTTAATTGAATTTTTATATTTCTTCACATTTAAATTTAATAATTTTTTATAATATTTGAAATCTGCTATAGATTTATAGTGGATCCCCGTAACAATACCTCTTTTTTGTAGTTCATTCGCTAAAATATCCCTATTGAATTTAAACCTTTTTTTTATCTTTATAGTGTATAAATGAAAAGAGTGTCTTATATTTTTATCAAATTTTTTTGCAGGAAGTATAATGGGCTGTTCTTGTAAATTATTCGAGTAAGTCTCCCAAATTGAATTACGTAATTTTAAGTTTTGTTTTATGTAACTTAACTGATGGATCCCCAAGCTAGCTTGTAGATCTGTCATATTATATTTATAACCTGTTTCAATAATATCGTAAGTTGCAAATTTTGAATTAGTAAACCTTTTCCACGCATTTTTGCTTAAACCATGTAATGACAGCAATCTTACTTTTTTTTCAATTATTTTTTTATTTGTAATCACCATGCCACCCTCTCCTGTAGAAAGATTTTTGTTAGCATAAAAACTAAAACATCCGGTGTCTCCAAATGTACCAACAGGTATATTATTTAAATTTGCCTCGACTGCATGTGCACAATCCTCAATAACTTTTAAATTGTTTTTTTTTGCAATTTTCATAATTACATCCATTTTGCAAGGTAGCCCAGCAAAATGAACCACTACTAAACATTTTGTTTTTTTTGTTATTTTATTTTCTATCTCATTCTCATTTAAGTTAATTGTATTCTTATTAATATCCAACAGAACTGGCTTGGCACCTGCGTGCAATATAGCATTTATTGTAGAACAAAAAGTCATAGAAGTTGTAATGACTTCATCTCCTTTTTTTATACCCAGTGCTAATAGCGATAAATGCAAAGCAGAGGTGCATGAACTAACGGCTATTGCGTACTTGGATTTTTTAAATTTTTTAAAATTATCTTCAAAAATTTTGGTTTTCGGACCAGTGCCTACCCATGAATTTTTTAATGAGTGGTTTATTTCTTTAATTTCATTTATTTTAAAATGAGGTTTTCCGAATGCAACTTTTATCATTTTAAATTCAGTTTTTTTGCAAATATTTTTAAAACTTCTAAATCTTTAGGGTAATCTAAGTCTACAGATCTAGCACTGTCCATTACGTATGGCAGCGTATTGGGTAGAAGCCAATTATTTGATTTAAGAAAGTTGTCTTTTTTTATCCAAGCAAAAGAGGAATTAATGACGTATTTAATTTTAAGCTTTTGCTTTCTTAAATTGGTTATTTTAGATTTATATATTGGCGATAAAAAATTATCATACTTGTTTTCCGTCAAAGTAGAATAGTATTCATAATTTTTTTTTACACCAACAACACATTGGATACTCTTCTTTTTTTTGAATATTTTATAAGAATTTATGAGGTCTGAAGGCCTTACCAAAGGTGCGGTTGCCCATAATAAACAAAATTCCGAAGAGTTTTTTGTAATTTCATTGCAATTACGTATTGCATGCTTAATAACATCATTTAGAGAAGTTGAGCTTTTTGACAATTTGTCTGGTCTTTTAAAATAAATTTTAATTTTATTTTTTTTGCAAATATTAATTATTTTATCTGACTCTGTACTAATTATAATATCATTAAAAAGAGAAGTTTTTTTAGCAGCATCATGAATATGCTTAAACATAGGTTTCCCATGAAAGTTCATAAAATTTTTTCTTGGTAATCTTTTTGATTCTTCTTTAATTAACATTATACCAAATGGCTTTTTATTGTTTTTTTGCATTCAAAAATTATTCGTTAACTTTTAAAAAAATTTAATTTCAAATATAATCTATTACTTCAATCTTAGTAAATGAAGTTAAAACTATCGAAATTTTTATACTGTTACGTGTTTAATATATCAACAGAAAGATAATGTATAGTTGTATAAAGTTTGCATTAATAATTAATTAGATTTGTTTTAAAATTTCTATAAACCTTAATGTTTCAACTTGATTTATAATTTTTAAATTATAACTAATATTTTTTGAATTAATAAATTTAACTCTAGGACTATAACCTAAATAAAAATCATAGTCGTCTTTATTTTTACCCATATTCATTAAACAATATATGGCATTATTTTCAGTGATATTTGATATACTTCTCAAAACTCCAGAAAACGGTGAGACAATAACTTCAGCATTAAAGATTTCATGAAAACTATAATTATTATTATCAAAAATTTTGATTTGTTTATTTTTAGGTAATAATGATAAAAAATAATTTTTCCAAGTAGCATTATAATCTGTTCTTGGGTGAAATTTTATATTAATTTTTTCTATTTTATGTTTTGTGATTAATTTTTTTAATATTGAAATCCATTCATCAATCTCTTCTTTATAATATTCATTTTTGTAATTGTTTAGAGCGACCAATAAAGTATTTTTTTTTATTTCAAAATTTTGGACATATTTTATTGGATGTTCAATTAAAAAAACATTTTTCTTATTTGTTAGTTTTTTTGTTAATATATAGTCTATTTTATCTAAAGTGAATATATAGTCAGTATGACCTGATGGAATAATATAATCATCAAGTAAATTTTTATAAAAAAAAGTTTTTAAAAAAAATTTAGGAATTATTTTTAATTCGATTAATTGAGCAATCTTATATTTAATTAATTTAAAAAAAAACTTTAAATAAATTATGAGTTTATTATTTAATTTTAACTTATTATTATTTTTGCTGTTAATCTCTTCTTTGAAGTTACAAAAAAGTTTATAATTTTTTTTTAAAAGATTTCTATCTAGAGTATTACAATGAATTAAGATTGTTTTTAAATTATTTTTTCTTGAGAAGTGGAGCAAATATTTATCAAAAAGGTAGCTGTCAGTTTGTGTAATTAAAATATCATATTTATTATGAAATATTTTATTTAAAATATTAATATAATTGTAATGATTTTGTATTGAATTATTATCGCTATAAATTTCGTAAATTTCATAATTAAAATTTTTATTTTTTTTTAGACTTTCTAAAGTATTTAGAATTTTTTTGGCGCTATCAATAAAAAAACTATTTTGAATGAGCGTGATCTCAATCTCATGAAATTCATTAAATAGCTTATTAATAATACCCAATAAATATTCATCAAAATTGTAAGTGTTTGCAGAATATATTAATATTTTTTTAATTTTCATTCAATTTTGATTAAAATTAAGTAGTTAAATTATAAAATACTTTACATTAAAATAAAATATTTTATCAGTCAGTAAAAAATAAATTAAATTGATTAAAAAATTTTTACAATTTTTAGATAAGAGCTATCAAGGTTTTAGATATAAAGTTTCTATTTTTATTGCTTTTAGTATTTTTGGATCACTTTTAGAGGTGATGAGTATTGGTTTGCTCATTCCATTATTGCAATGGATTACATCGCCTAATCGAGATTTGATTGTAGGAAACTTAGATGTATCAAATTATATTAATTTGAATAGTAATGAACTTTTTTATATTTTTATTATATTTATAATTCTTATTTTTTTTATAAAGTTTATTTTTTTAATTGGTTTTGAAATTTATAAAAATAATTTTCTATTACACCTGAACCAAAATATATCTAAAAATATGTTTATCAGTTATATATATAGAAATTATGATTTTTTCTCCAAACATAATTCTGCAGAAATAATAAATAATATTAGGGGAGTCGATGAGTATTGTAATGGTGTTTTTTCATCAATTCTAAAGGCTTCAATTGATCTATTGACCTTATTATTCTTTTTAATTTTTCTCTTAATATTTAACGTCAAAGTAACCTTAGGAGTTTTGTCAATTTTACTTATCCTTTGCATAATAATTTATTTTTTTACAAGAAAATCCCTAAAAAAGAAGGGGGCAGAACGTTTCTTGATTTCTCAAGATTTATATAAATTTTTAGGTGAAACTTTTAGGGGCATTAGGGAAGTGAAAATTTATAGCCTGCAAGATAAATATATATCTTTATTTAATAATTCAAACTTTAAACATTATTCGAATGCTATGACAATTTCGTTAATAAATTTCTGTCCAAAAATATTAGTTGAATTTTTAGTTGTCGTAGGTTTTCTTTTCTCATTATTCTTTTTATTAGAAGCGGATATAGCACCTGAAAAAATATTAGTTTTTTTTGGAGTTGCATTATTAGTTTTACTGCGCGTTATGCCAATTTTATTAAGAATCTTGCAAAATTTCCAGGTAATTAAATCAAGATTTTATGCTTTTGAAAAACTCAATAATAATCTTTTCCTTAATACAAATCAAAAGGGTAGAAAATTCCAAAATGAGAATGGTGACTTTAAAAATTTGAGTAACAAAATTTGTGGCAGAAATATCTTTTTTTCATACGATGATAAAAATACAGTTTTTGAAGATTTAAATTTTGAGTTTAAGATTGGAGAAATTATTGGGATATCTGGTCATAGCGGATGTGGTAAATCAACTTTAGTAGATTTGCTCTCAGGATTAATCAAACCTCAAAATGGTCAAGTTATTGTTGATCAAAATTACAATATAAACAAACATAACGATAGTTGGTTAAAAAATATTGCTTACATAAGTCAAAATACGTTTATATTTGATGGTACATTCTTAGATAATATTGTTCTAGATTTTGAAAGGAAAGAATATGATATCAAAAAAATTCACGAAATTGTTGAAGTTTTAGATTTGAGTGAAATTATTAATAATTTACCAAATGGTATGAACTCTAACATTGGTGAGTCAGGAATGAAATTATCTGGGGGGCAGAGACAGAGAATTGGAATTGCAAGAGCCCTTTATAAAAGTGCACCAGTATTAATCTTTGATGAATCTACTAGCGGATTAGACCTTAATTCAGAAGAAAAAATTTTGAAAAATGTTATAAAATTAAAACAACAGAAGATAATAATAATGATTTCCCATAGGAAAGAGACGTTAAGTTATTGTGATTTGAATTACAAAATTGATCAAAAAAGATTAGTTAAAATTAAATAATTTAGCAAGTTTTATCATAAACTTACTAAATATTTTGATATTTTGTGATCTTTACCATAAAAATTAATTCTATTTTGTATATTTTTTTTGTCTATCCATTTATTCTTAAAAGCAATCTCTTCAAGGCAAGATATTTTAAACTGGTTTTCTTTTTCAATAAGGTCCACAAAATTATTAGCTTTTAGAAAATCATCAATTGTCCCCATATCGAACCAAGTCGTACCTCTACCAATGTTTATATTTTTTAATTTATTTTTATCGGCATATGAGTTTATAATATCAGCAATCTCAAGTTCACCACGATTTGATTTTTTTTGATTTTTAGCAAATTGTATTGAGTTATAATCAAAAGCATATAAGCCGGTAACTGCTAAATTTGATTTACTTTTTTTTGGTTTTTCAATAACTCTAAATTTTTTATTAGTTTTTTCAAGACAACCAAAGCTGCTTATATTTTTTACTGGGTGAGTAAAAATTATACATTCATTTTTTTTAATTTTTTTAATTTTTTTTAGATAATATGTTAATCCTTGGCCATAAAAAAAGTTATCACCTAAAATTAAAGCAAATTTATCTGAACCTATGAATTTTTTTGATATTTTAAAGATTTCAGCAATTCCATTGGGTTTTTTTTGAGTTATAAAGCTGATTTTAATACCGAGATCTTTAAAACTACCAATAACTTTTTGAAAACTTTTTTTTTCACCAGGATTAACGACTATTTGAATATCTTTTATTTTTGATAGCATTAAAATCGAGAGTGAATAATAAATCATCGGCTTTCCATTTATAGGCAGAAGATGCTTGTTTATTGCTCTTGTGGCTGGATACAGTCTGCTTCCATTTCCACCGGCTAATATAATTCCTTTTTTTGTCATAATTTTATAAATGTTTTAAATACCAATTTATGGTCATTTTTAGTTTGTTTATAAAATTGTACTTTTTGTTTAATTTTATAATTTTACCTATTTTTTTCGTTGAAACAGCATATTTAAAGTCATGTGCCGGTCTATCCTTAACAAATTTAATTAATGTAGAAAAATTACTTAAATTTTGGTTATTTTTTTTTGCGATTACTTTTAAAATATTATTCACTAAAAAAATATTTGTTACCCTAATAGATGAACCAATATTATATATTTCAGATATTTTACCTTTTTTAAAAATTTCAACTAATAACTTTACTGTATCTTTTACATATATCCACTCTCTGACCTGCATACCCTTATCATAAATTGGAATATCAATTTTATTTTTTGCATTATGGATTATTTTTGGAATTAGTTTTTCATAATGCTGATAGGGACCAAAATTATTACAACATCTTACAATGATTATTGGTAGTGAGTAAGTTTTAACATATGACCTTATTATCAAATCAATTGCTGCTTTCGAAGATGAATAAGGTGAATTAGGTTTTAGAATAGATTCCTCTTTAAATAATTTTTTTGAACTTTTGTTTATGCTCCCATATACTTCATCAGTAGACATATGAATTAGACGAAATTTTTTATTAAGATCATCTTTATTTTTTCTAATTACATCTAAAAATTTAATAGTTTCATTGATATTATTTTTTATAAATGGAAGAGGACTTTTTATAGAATTATCCACATGTGATTCTGCAGCCAGGTTGTAAATTGCTAATGGTTTATATTTTTTTAATATTTTAGATATTTTTTTTTTATTGCCAATTGAACATCTAAAATTTTTATATCCCAAGTTTTTTCTGAAATTTGACTTTAATCTATTATTGTCAATATTAATTACCCTATATTTTTTTGACAAATATTCACATAAATTTAGACCAATAAACCCGTCTCCACCAGTTACCATTACATAAGATTTCATTTTTGTAAAATTTTTTTTAAAGTGTATTATTTATTTCTTATTATTTTAAAATATCTTATATGAAAATAGAAAATAAAATTAAAGATAAATATCTAGCGGACCAAATCGTTAAAAAAGACTTTATAGAAAAAGAAATATCAAAATTTAAAAAAATAAGTAAATTGATAACTAATTCAATTAAAAAGGGTGGGAGTGTTTTTTTAGCTGGTAACGGGGGTAGTTACGCAGATGCCGAGCATTTATCAGCGGAAATGATGATAAGAATTAGGCCTCATATCAATAGAAAACCTATCCCTGTAATACTTTTAGGTCAGCATATTTCAAACATCACAGCAACGTCTAACGATTATCACTTTGAATTAATTTTTGTTAAAAACCTTTTGGCTTTAAATAAATCAAAAAATGATGTTGTTTTAATATTGAGCACATCTGGTAACTCGCAAAATTTGATAAATTTAATTAAGACAGCAAAAAAGTTAAAAATTAAAAGCATAGGATTTTTAGGAAAAGGTGGGGGAAAAATTAAAAATATAGTTGATGAGAATATAATTATAAAATCAAATAATACTGCATTAATTCAAGAAAATCATAAGTTTATTATGCATTTATTATTTGAAAGTGTAGAAGATAATTTGTTAAAATTAAAATTCTTATAAATTTTTTAATGTTTTCTTTATAATTTTAAAAGCTTCATTTAATTCACGCTCTTTCAAAATTAAATTTGGTCTAAATCTTACAGTTTTATTTTTAGTTGGATTTGCAAGCATTCCATTTTTTTTTAAATTTTTAATAAACTCATCTCTTTTTTGAGAGCTATTAAAATCAAATGCTATTAAATAGCCTGTAACTCTTACATTCTGTATATTTGTAAAATTTAATAAAAATTTTTTAATTTTATCTGATTGTAAATTTATTTTGTTTAAAAAATTATTTTTTTCAAGATATTTAATAATAAAGCTACATCTAATCATATCAATAATATCACTATCGTATGTCACCTCAAGTTTATTTGGGTTTTTTGAAATATGAGCAAATTTTTTTTTAATTGCAATTCCTGATACTTGGCTTTTTTTACCAAAAACAAGTATATCTGGTTCAACTTTAATTAATTGAAAATACCACTTTGCTCCTGATGTATAAAAACCAGTTTGAATTTCATCAAAAATTATTACTACATTAAATTTCTTACAGATTTTTTTTATTATTAAAAAAAACTCTCTATTAAAATACTGATCTCCATTGGTGCATTGAATAGGTTCAATTAAAATTGCACACGGTTTGTATTTTTTTATGTAATTAATAAGATCAATCTTAAATTTATTTATTTTCTTTTCTTGTTTGTCATGAATGTAAAGTCCTCTTAGTCTTGGAAAATAATTGCCCGGAAAGTGTTTTAGTCTTTTATTTACTGGGTAAAATCTATCAGTAAAAATACCGCCATATGAGTTTATGCCGTGAAAATTTCCTTTAAAAGCTAAAACGTTAGTTCTTTTTCCACCATGATATTCAATTGCTGATTTAATCGCAGACTCAACTGCTAAAGCTCCAGTGCAGCAATAATGTGTATATGAAAATTTTTTATTTAATAATTTTTTTTTAAAGAGCTTGTCAAAATCCAAATAATCTTTTGAGATTATTTCACAATTTGATGTTTTTTGTTTTGATACAAGTCGTATTTTTTTATCAAAAGATTTATTAAAAATAGTAGAATTGTATCCGACTGTTAAAGTTGAATATTGTCCAAAAAAATCTAAGTATTTTTTTTTTGTATTTTGATCAAATATGTACGAACCAATTGATTTTTTAAAATCTACTTTTATATTAAATATAGTACTACCAGCCATATATTGCTTGATCAATAAAATGTATTTACTATAACCTAAAGATTAATGAAAGTAATATGTATGATACCTGCTAAATTTAATAGCAAGCGATTGAAAAGAAAAAACTTACGTTATCTCGGAAATAAAACATTAATTGAACATGCTATTTTTAATGCTAAAAAAGCCAATTGTTTTTCTTCAATTTATGTTAACTCCGAAAATAAAATTTTCGAGGTTATTGCAAAAAAAAATAACGTTTCATTTTATAAACGCCCTAGAAAATTATCCTATGACAAAGCAACAAATGATGACTTCACATATGATTTTCTTAAATATAAAAAATGTGATTATGTTGTGCAGTTATTGCCCACTTCACCTTTTATTGGACCTAAGACAATAAAAAGATTTGTAAAAAAAGTTAAAAGTAAAAAATACAATACAATCATATCTGTCAAAAAAGTTCAAATTGAATGCTTGTATAAACTTAAACCAATTAACTTTTCAAATTTAAAAAAAACTCCAAGGTCGCAAGATTTAAATCCTATTCATGCATATGCGTGTGGTTTAATGTCTTGGAAAAGAGCAAAATTTATTGAAAATTATGAAAGATTAGGTGCAGCATATCATGGTGCCGAGGATGAAGTTTCATATTTTGAATTGAAGGGTGATGAAAATATTGACATCGATAATAAAGAAGATTTTGAGGTTGCAGAAAAAATTTATAATTTTAGAGAATTTAATGTTCAAAACAAACCACTTTATTTTTCTAAAAATGTTAGATCAGAAGACGATGTAAAATCGATTTTAAAAAAAGACGGTGTTATATTCAATGACCTAGATAAGTCTAATGCTGAAAAAATAAACATTATTAAGTTATTAAAAGATAATTCTAATCGCTCTTCTTGGAGCAAAAGATTGGTTGATACAGAAAATAATTCAGCAACTTTAATTGCACAAAAAAAAGGAGAAGGGAATAGAAGGCATTATCATAATGATTGGAATGAGTGGTGGTATATAGTTGATGGTCTTTGGCAATTTGAAATAAATAGAAAAATTAAAATTGCGAAAAAGGGTGATTTAGTTTTTATAAAAAAAAATAGTATTCACAAAATTAAAGCTTTAGGAAATGGTACTAATGTTAGATTAGCCGTAAGCAGGAGAGATGTTAAACATATTTATTGTTAGAAAATAAATTATATATGAAAAAGAAAAATATCCTAATAACTGGAATTTCACGAGGCATTGGAGAGTCAATTTTTAAATATAGTTAAATCTTATTATCAATCTTAGTTATAGCTTTTAAATGTTTTATAGCTGCTTGTCCCATCAATCTTATAGAATCCTCAGTGCTTCCTCCTATATGTGATGTAAAAAGTGTATTTTTTAATTTGAAAAATTTTTTGTCATCAAATGGTTCTTTTAAAAATACATCTAGACCTGCTCCACCAATTTTATTCTTTTTTAATGCCTGAAAGAGATCTTCTTGATTTATAATTCCTCCTCTAGAAGTATTTATAATAATTGTATTTTTTTTTATTTTTTTTAGCTCTCTCTTTGAAATTAAATTATTCGTTGTCTCATTATGAGGGATATGTAATGAAATTATATCGCAATTTTTATAAATTTTGTTCTTAGAGGAAATAATATAACCTTTGCTCTTATGGGGTTTTTTAATATCGTTAACATAGATTTTACAATTAAAAGGTTTAAGTAGTTTGTATAAATGTCTACCAACATTACCAAAACCAATAATTCCGATTTGTCTGCCCGTGATGTTTTGACCCACAAGATTTTCCCACTTAGAGTTAATTATTTTTGAGTGGCTTTCATTTATTTTTCTAGAAAGTGCGATCATCATTCCTAAAGCAAGTTCAGCAACACCTATTTTATTTACGCCTTTAGAGTAGTGAATTTTTACACCATATTTTCTACAATCTTTAAAATTTAAGTTGTCTAAACCAACCCCATATTTAATAATATGTTTTAATTTTGGACATTTACTAAGTATACTTTTGTCTATTTTGTCTAAACCAATGATTGCATAACTGGAGTTTTTTAAAAACTGAATAAGTTCGCTTCTATTTAATTTTTTAGTATTAAATTTGAAAGAAAGATTTTTAATTTTTTTTAAATCATTTTTTAAAAATACATTTTTTGAAAATGATTTTGATGTTACGCAACAAGTTCTCATTTTGATTTATATATTTTTTTTATAGTTGCTAAAGTATTTATGGCATCATCAATTGTACCGTTTTTTATTTTTTTTTTATATAAAATAGAATTTATAAACTCATTAATCTCATAATCCCATGATCTATCCTTTGTATAAGTAAAACTTTTTTCCTTTATTTTTTTATAATTTTTAAGCTCTCCTACATTTGAAAATAAAATTTTTTCAGGTTTATAACTACCTGTGGGAGTATTTAAACCAGAGAGTGTAATATAGCCTTTACTAAAAATAAATTCTAAAAGAAATTTATGCTTCCATTGTGTAGCAGATGAGTGAATAGAGGCCACAACACCATTTTTTGATTTCATGATAGCATAAATGTTATCTTCATTTTCAATATTCCAATATTTTTTTGGTTGAAATGATTTAATTTTAAAGAAATTTTCTTTAGATAAATAATTTATCAAATCAAGCATATGTATTCCCTGGTCAAGAAGTATTCCGCCACCCGAGAATTTTTTAAAATTTCTCCAATTTAAATTGTAGTCTATACCACCTGGTTTTCCATAAATTCCTCTTATACAAACTAATTTACCATATTTTTTTGACTCAATAATTTTTTTTGCTGCGATGACAGACTCATGATATCTATGGTTAAAACCATATTTAATTTTTAATCTTTTTTTTTTTAAAATTTTTTTTATTTCATAAAAATCTTTTAGATTTTCTGCACCTGGTTTTTCGCAGAATACGTGTTTATTATTTTGTAATGATAACAATGTATATTTGGAAAGTGATTGGTTAAATGTTGAAATGAAAACTATATCAATATCACTTTTAATAAATGATCGAAAACTATTGTATATTGTTATACTTTTACTTTTAACTTTAATATCTTTTTTTTCGCAGATCGAGTTAATTATGATTTTAGGATTATTTTTTAATATGCTATATCTAATTTGTCCAATTTTTCCAAAACCTACAATTCCAACTTTAAGTTTATTCACAGGTTTTAAGATATAATCCCTTTCATAATTATATGACCAATCATTAAATGAACATCTTCACAAATTTGCATATCATCTGATGGAACAAGAATGGAGTGTTGGCAAAATTCTTTTAATTTTCCACCATCATATCCTAAAAAGCCCAGTGTATTTGCTCCTATTTTTGAAGCCATCTTGGTACCTAATATTACGTTCTTTGAATTTCCACTTACGCTGATTGGTACACACAAATCTCCTTCATCACATATTGAATTAAGTTGTTGAGAAAAAATTTCATCGTAATTTAAATCATTAGCATATGCTGTAACTATTCCATTGTTGTCCACTAAACTCATTCCACGAATTTTAATACCTTTGATCACGCTTGCCATTTTGATCCAATCAGTTATGAAATGTTGTGCTGTAGATGCACTACCACCATTTCCAAAAGTGATTATTTTTTTATTATTTTTTATTGTCTGTTGAATAATATTTATTGCACTAACAATTTCGTCTTTGTTTAATGTTTCAAATATTTTTTGATGTTTGGCAAAGTAATTTTCTATTAATTTCATAAAAATAGGTTAGATGTTTTTATATTTAAATATTAAATCAAAAATATTCAATGAAAAAATGAAAAAAAAATTAAAAGTAGCATTTATTGGCGGGGGTAGAACAGGGGTAGAGCATATAAAAGCTTTTAAAAGCTTAGATCAAAAAATTAAGTTGGTAAGTGTGTGCACACAGACAAAAAAAAGTGGGGTAAAGGTAACTAAAAAATTTAAAATAGAAAAAAATTATACATCTATTAAAGAGATGTATGTAGAAAATAAGCCAGATTTAGTTGTTGTTTGTGTTCCCATAATTAAATTAAAAAAAATATTTAAAGAGGTTGTAAAATATAAATGGAAAATTCTTTTTGAAAAACCGTTAGGCATTAATTTAGAAGAAACTTTATATTTATTGAGGCAAATTAAAGATAAAAATCAGATTGCATTAGCTTTAAATAGAAATAATTATTGTTCCACTTTAGAAATCCAAAAAATAATATCAAGAGATAAAAGTGAAAGAGTCATTACAATTGAGGATCAGCAAAATGTAAAAAACTTAAAAAAAACCCCCCTTTTAATAAAAAACAATTATATGTTCGCAAATTCTATTCATTTAGTTGATTATTGTAGAATATTTGCAAGGGGGAGAGTTTTGTCTATTCAAAATTTATTTTTTAAAAAAAATAAAGAAAAAGTTTGGAGTATAAAAAAGTTAAAATATTCATCAGGAGATATAGTTTTTTTTCATATTAAATGGAATTTACTGGGTCCATGGAGCTTGAGTATAAGTACAAAAAAATTTTTTTTTGAATGTAGGCCCTTAGAAAGTTTAAATTATCAATCTGATAAAGGAAAAAAGTTAACTAAAAATTACAAGTTAGACCAAAAATTCAAACCAGGTTTTTTTAATCAAGCGAAAGAAGCTATAAAGTTTGTAAAAAATCAAAAAAATAATTTACCAAATTATAAAGATATTTTATATACTACAAAACTTATAAAGAAACTGTATCGTGAAATATAAAAAAATACTAATAACAGGATCAGAGGGTTTCATAGGTTCTCACTTAGTTGAAAGTCTTGTCCGTAAAGGCTTCAAAGTAAGAGCTTTTGTATTATACAACTCATTTCAATCTTTAGGTTGGTTAAACCAAATTGAGAAACAAAAAAATTTAGAAATATTCTTTGGTGACATTAGAAGTTATGATAGCGTTAACCAAGCGCTGAAAGATTGTGATGCAGTTATTCATATGGCTGCTCTTATAGGAATACCATATTCATACAAAACTCCTAAAAGTTATTTAGATACAAATATTATAGGAACATATAATGTCTTAGAAGCTTCAAATAGAAATCAAATAAAAAAAGTTATTATTACTTCTACAAGTGAAGTTTATGGTACTGCAAATTATGTACCTATAGATGAAAAACATACTCTTAATCCACAATCTCCATATGCTGCATCAAAAATTTCAGCTGATCATTTGTCTATGTCCTATTATTACTCTTTCAATTTGCCTGTAACAATTTTAAGGCCTTTTAACACTTTTGGCCCAAGGCAGTCACCAAGAGCTGTGATACCTGCCTTAATCAAACAGTTTTTAAAATCTGATGTAGTTAAATTAAAAGTAGGAAACTTAAGTCCTACCAGAAATTTTAATTTCGTTGAAGATACTATAAATTCATTTGAAAAAGCGTTAAATACTAAACGTTGTATAGGAAAAATCATAAATATTGGGTCAAATTATGAAGTTTCTGTTAAAGATTTAATAAAATTATTAGAAAAAATATCAAAAAAGAAAGTATCAAAAATTATTTTTGATCAAAAAAGAGTTAGAAAAAACACTTCTGAAGTTTTTAGACTTTCAGCATCTAATAAACTAGCAAAAAAAATTCTATCTTGGAAACCAAGATATCATAATAAAAAAGGTTTTGAAAAAGCTCTCTCTATTACTTATGAGTGGTTTGAAAAAAATATGGACAAAGAGTACTTTAAAAATTTTGATTACGATTTTTAAATTACCTGTTTAAAATAAAAAATACACAGAAGTGATTTAAAAAAATTTATTTACATTTACTTTAGATACATATTTCGATAATTTATAACTCTCTGATTTACTTAAAAATTAAAAAATCGTTTTTTCTATGGATGTTGTAATTGCTGCAGGCGGTAAAGGCACAAGGATAAAAAAACTTATTGGCAATATTCCAAAGCCTTTATTTAAGATAAAAAAAAAAATTACTTTTTTAGATTATTTACTGAATCATATATGCAAGTTTAATATAGACAATGTGTATATTTTAGCAGGTTATAAAGGTGAAATGATATATAAAAAATTTCACGGAAAGGTTATAAATCTCGTAAATATACACTGCATTGTTGAAAAAAAGCCTTTGGGTACTGGTGGGTGTTTATCTTTAGTCAAAAATAAAATTAGTGATAAGTTTATTTTTATGAATGGTGACAGTATTCTAAATATAGATTTAAATGATTTTATCAAATCTAGTATACGAAAAGATATTTTTTTAGCATTATGCAAAAATTCATCATACAAATCAAATAAGCAACTCTCTAATTTATCTTTAAAAAATAATAAAGTAGTTTTTGATAGGGAATCTAGTTTTATGAGCGCTGGAATTATTACTTTAAATAAAAAAATTATAACGACTATAAAAAAAAAATTTACTTCTTTAGAGTATATAATGCAGTCATTAATATTAAAAAAAAAAATTTATGGTAAGATTTATAATGATAGTTTTCTAGATATTGGAACTAGAAAAAATTTAATTAGTTCAAAAAAATTAATATCTTCATGGTTTGATAAAGATGCAATTTTTTTTGATAGAGATGGAACATTAAATTATGATTCTGGATATACTTATAAAATTAAAGATTTTAAATTTTATCCTAAGACTAAAGAAGTATTAAAAAAATTATCAAAAAAGTTTAATTTATTTATTGTTACAAATCAGGCTGGTATAGCAAAAAATTTTTTTAAAATTCAGGATTTTTATAAACTACACAAATTTATAAAAAAAGATTTGTCAAAGTCAAAAATTTATTTTTCAGATGTTCAGTTTTGTCCATACCACGAGCATGCAAAATTAAAAAAATATAAAAAAAAAACTAATTTGAGAAAACCAGGAAATAGAATGTTAAAAAATATATTATTAAGATGGAATATTAATATTAAAAATAGTTATATGATAGGTGATAGTATCAAAGATTATAAATGTGCCAAAAGTTTAAAATTAAAGTTCTATTACGCAAAGACTGGAATACACAGTATAATGTATAAAATTATGTAATTAATGAGTTATGAAAACTGAAAAAAATTTCCCTATTGTTATGATTATTGGTGCTGGCTCATTTGGGAAATGGCATATTTACTCATTAAACAGTGTTAATTATAAAAATTATAAAGTCGTTATTATTGAAAAAGATTTAAAGATTTTACAAAATTTTAAAAAAGAATACAAAAAATCTAAAAACTTTTACTTTTACTCAAAAATACCAAGTTTTACTTTAATTGATATCCTAATTATTTCTACTAGATCAATAAGTAGATTACCAGTACTTCAAGAATTAGTTAAAAAAAAAATAAAGATTAAGCACGTTATTTTTGAAAAAATAATTACTCATAGCAATCTTGAATTAAAAAAAATAAAAAGATGTATAGATAAAATCTCTCCTAAAAATTGTTATGTAAATTGTACAAGAAGAGATTACCCAGACTATTTAAAATTAAAAAATAAATTAAAAAATAAAAATTTCGATTTTGTAGTTTCTGGAAATTTATGGAATTTTTCATCTAACCTAATACATTTTCTTGATTTGTTTCATTTTTTTAAACCTCACAAAAAAATAATATTTAAAAATGTTGTTTTTTCTAAAAAATATTATCAAAAAAAATATCTTTTAACTTACGGAGGTAATGCAACTTTTCATATAGATAATTCGAAAAATATTATTAAAATTGAAGACAGTTTTGACAAATCTTTACCAAAATTTTTTTCAATTAAAATAATATTAAATCAAAATAAAAAAATCATAATTGATGAGCAAAATGGTAAAATAATTCATACAAATTTAAAAACAAACAAAAAAGTTGCCTTTGAAATATTGGGTCAAAGTAAGTTAACAGCAAGAATGGTTAAAAATTTGCTTGCAAATAAAAAAATCAATCTAACAAAGTTTCAAGATACTATTCAAGATCATATTTTAGTCATAAATATTTTTAATAGATTTATAAAAAAAAAAATTAAAAATATTAACAGGAAATTTTATATTACATGATGATAGGTATACATGAACCAAAGATATCTAGTGATGATATCAAATTTTTAAGTAAAGCAGCAAGATCTAACTGGGTTTCCACGGGTGGTCCCATGATTAGTCGATTTGAAAGTGCTTTAAAAAAGTATTTAAAAGCAAAATTTGTGTTAGTAACTCAAAGTGGTACAGCATCTCTGCAACTTGCGATTAAATTATTACGTCCAAAATTAAATGATGAAATTTTAGTACCTACGATTACTTTTGTGTCACCTGTTAATGCTATTATATATAATAATTGTAAACCGATTTTTTTTGATTGTGACAATAGTTTAAATATAGATTTAAATAAAGTTAAAGAGTTTTTACATCTAAAAACAAAACTTGTAAAAAAATCAGGAAGGTACTTATGTATTAACAAAAAAACAAAAAAAAGAATCATAGCTATAATTGTAACCCACGTTTTTGGAAAACCTGTTGAGATCGATGAAATACGATCTATTTGTAAAAAATATAATATATCTTTAATAGAAGACGCAGCTGAGAGTTTAGGTTCAAAATTTACAGAAGGTAAGATTAAAAATAAATTTACTTCAACGGGAAGTAGAGCTGGATGTATTTCGTTTAATGGAAATAAAATTATTACAACTGGTAGCGGTGGTGCTTTAATAACTAATAATAAAAAAGATTATGAGTATTTGAGGTACTTACTAAACCAGGCTAAAGATGATAATGACAGGTTTATTCATAACGAGCTTGGGTATAATTATAGAATGAATAATCTTCAGGCTGCATTAGGATTGAGTCAATTAAAAAGAATTGAAACATTTTTAAAATGTAAACATAGAATTTTAAAGGATTATAAAAGGTTTTTATTAAATAATGATTACATAGAGATAATTTCAACATTAAATAATAATTATAATAACTGGTTAATCTTAATCAAAATAAAAAAAAAATTAAATCAAAATAAATTGTTAAAATATTTTAAATCAAAAAAAATTCAATTAAGAGCTATTTGGTATCCAAATCATAAGCAAAAATATTTAAAAAAATATGAAAGTTACAAAATTTATAATGCATTAAATTATAAAAAATATTATTGCTTACCTAGTAGTAATTTTTTAAGACAAAAGGAAATTAAAAAAATCTGTGATTTATTAAATAAATATGTCAGTTCATAAAAAATTTTTAATCAGAAAAAACCTATCAATTAAAAAAGCTATGTTGAAATTGAATAAGACAGGTATGAAAGTTTTATTTGTTGTAGGCGATGGTATGAAGTTATTGGGGTCTTTAAGTGACGGCGATATAAGAAAAGCAGTAGTATCTGGTAGTAAATTAAATTCAAGTATTTCAAAAGTATTTAATAAAAAACCATTATTTTACAAAGATGATTCTGTGAGTATGAATAATGTAAGAAAAATCTTTAAGAAACAATTAATTAGTTTAATTCCCATTGTAAATGAAAAAAATGAAATTACTCGTATTTTGTCAAGCTCAAGCTATGCAAAATCTATTTATAAAAATAATACAAGAAAAAATATCTCTAATACTAAAGTGATTATTATGGCTGGTGGACTAGGATTAAGAATGAAACCATTCACAGATATTCTTCCAAAGCCACTTTTGCCATTAAGAGGAAAAGCTGTGATAGATCATATTTTAGATAACTTTTTTAGCTCTGGTTTTAAAAATGCATATATTTCAATTAGAAAGCAATCAAAAATTCTCGAGGCATATTTCAAGGAAAGGAAAAATAAAATAAAAATTAATTTTATTAGAGAAAATACCCCGTTGGGGACTGCAGGATCTATAAGGAAAGTTAAAGGTAACTTCAAAAATTTAATTGTAACAAACTGTGATACAATATTAAAATTTAATATTGATAGTGCCTTAGATTTTCACAACAAAAGTAATTTTGATATTTCTATATTTTGTTTAGCCAAAGACTATAGGTTGCCATATGGAGTATGTATTTTAGACAAAGAGAAAAATTTTTCTAAAATTCAAGAAAAACCTACATTTAATTTTTTTGTAAACACTGGTCAATACATAATTAATAAAAAGGTTTTAAAATATATTCCAAATAGAAAAATTGATTTTCCTGAATTAATTGAATTATCAAAAAAAAATAAACTTAAAATTGGAATTTATCCAGTCGACGAAAAGTCATGGTTTGATGTTGGACAATGGAACTTTTATAAAAAAACATTAGAAACATTTAATTAATGAAAATTTTATGTACTATTTGTGCCAGAAAAGGATCCAAGGGATTAAAAAATAAAAATATTAAGGACTTAGGTGGCAAACCATTGGTAAATCATACTATTGATCAAGCGATTAATAGTAAAATTTTTGACTATATAGCTGTATCTACAGATTCAAAAATAATTTTTAATATTGCAAAAAAAAAAGGTTTATTCTGCCCTAAACTCAGAAAAAAAAATTTGTCTGGAGACAAAATATCAAAAATTATGGTTATAAGAGATTTAACCAATCAAATTGAAAAATATGTTAAATTTCGATTTGATATAATTTGCGACCTTGATGTAACATCACCATTAAGAAAAATCAAAGATATTAAAAGATGTATCAATATGATCGACAAAAAATGTAACAATGTAATTACAGGAAATATATCAAAAAAAAATCCATATTTTAATATGGTTGAAAATAAAAATAACAAAATACAATTGGTAAAAAAAGGAAAAGTAATAAATTCAAGACAAAAAGCACCCAAAGTTTACGATATGAATGCATCAATTTATATTTGGAAAAGAGATATTTTGTTCTCTAAAAGTCCTTTATTTAATAATAAAACAAAACTTTATGAAATGCCATATAGTAGATCAGTTGATATTGATGATATAACTGATTTTAAAATTGTTCAAAAGTTATATGAAAAGTAAAAATTTTTTAGAAAAATTTAATTTTAAGAAAAAATTAATTTTTATAATCGGTGGAAGTGGTCTTATAGGAAGTGCAATCTCTAAAAATTTCATATCGTTAGGTGCTAAAATTGTTATAGTTGATTTTAAAAATTCAAAAAAAAAATTAAAAAATGTTAATTATTATAATCTAGATAAAAAAAATGATTATGATGATGATATATTTTTAAATAAACTATTTAATAATTATGGATGTCCAGATATTTTTATAAATGCAAGCTATCCACGGACAAAAGATTGGGCTTCAAATTCATTTAAAAATATTAAACCTTTTTCAATGAAAAAAAATGTTGATATGCACTTGAACTTTTTTTGTTGGTCGACTCGTGTAGTAGCAGAAAATATGAAAAAAAAGAAAAAAAAAGGTAAAATTATCTTATTAAATTCTATCTATGGAATAAGGGGTCAGGATCAGAATATTTATATAAACACAAACATGTCTGAAAATATGACATATTCAATAATAAAAGGAGGTATCACAAATTTTGTAAGACAAGCTGGTTCATATTTTGGTAGATATAATATTCAAATAAACTCAATCATCTCTGGTGGAGTCAAGGGTCATGTAAGTGGTATTTCAAAAAGTCAAAATAAAAACTTTATCAGAAATTATTCTAAAAAATGTCCAATGAAAAGACTTGCGCAACCAGAGGAAATTGCAAATTTAGTAACTTACCTTTCTTCTGATGCTTCTGATTATATTAATGCATCAAATATTGTTATTGATGGTGGCATAACTGCAATTTAATTAAAAAAATTATGAATACTTTTAGAATTGTATCTAAACTAGAGATAAAAAATAAAAATTTAGTTAAAGGTATTAATTATGAAGGGCTAAGAGCCCTAGGCCCTGTGAGTTTATATGCAAAAGAATATTATGAAGATGGAATAGATGAAATTATTTATCAGGATATTGTTGCAAGTTTATATGGCAAAAATAATATTTTAAATTTAGTAAATGAAACAGCTAAATATATTTTTGTACCAATGTGCGTTGGTGGTGGAGTTAGGTCATTAAAAGACATTGAGAATTTATTAAAAGCTGGCGCGGATAAAGTAACCTTAAATACAGCTTTAATAAAAAATCCTAAACTTTTAAATAAAGCTGTAAGAGAATTTGGGTCTTCAACAATTAATGTTTCTATAGAAGTTACTAGAGATCATAATAATCAAATAATTATTATGTATGAAAATGGACGTACAAAAGCAAATTTAAATATATTTGATTGGATTGAAAAAATACAAGATGATGGGGCTGGAGAGATGACCATAAATTTTGTAAATAAAGATGGATATTTGAATGGAACTGATATCGAGTTCTTATACTTATTTAAAAATAAAATTAATATACCATTTTTAGTTTCGGGAGGTATCTCATCAGAGGATCAAATCTTATATATTGCAAAGAAATTTAAGTATGTATCAGGTATTGTATTAAGCTCACTACTACATTACTCGAAATTAAATCAAATAAATCATAAAATAAACAAGTTTGTTAAATCTTCATCAGAGGGTAACTATAATTATTTAATTCAAAATCATGAACAAACAAAAATTATTAACGTAAAACATATTAAAAACTTTCTTAAACAAAATTCAATTAGGTGTAGGATTTAATGAAGAAAATTTGTATTTTAGATTATAATGCAGGCAATCTTTATAGTATTTATAATGCTGTATTAAAATCTGATTGTAAATGTATTATTTCATCAAAAGAGCATGAGATATTATCTTCAGATGGATTAATATTACCTGGTGTTGGATCATTCCCAAGAGTTATGTCCGTAATAAAAAAAAAGGGGTTAGATAAAATCATAAAAAAATTTATAAAAACAAAGAAGCCAGTTTTAGGTACATGTTTAGGTATGCAAATTTTATTTTCAGATAGTTGTGAATTTAAAAAAACAAAAGGTCTAGGTATATTTAAAGGTAAAATTTTAAAGTTACCAAAAGCTGACGTAAATATTATTCCAAACATAGGTTGGAATAATTTAAAATCTGTTAGAAAAAAATATAAAAAGATACTAAATAATTATTACTATTTTGTTCATTCATATTATGTTTCGTGTGATAAAAATATCATACAAGCTTATACCAAAATTAATGATTTTAAATTTTGTAGTGCAGTTGGAAAAGATAACATTTTTGCCACTCAATTTCATTTAGAAAAAAGTGGAAAAAGTGGATTAGATTTTATTAAGCAGTATTTCAAATAATTTATGAAAAAAGGTAATTTTGAAAAACAAATAAATGAAATACCAAGAGAGGTAAAATGGTGTAAGCTTTGTACTATGTCTAATCAAAGACCAAGAATAAAATTTGATAGTAGTGGTGTTTGTGCAGGATGTTTGAACAAATCATACAAGAGTAAAATAAATTGGTCAGAGAGAGAAAGAGAGCTAAAAGAACTCTTAGATAAACACAGAAGCAAGAACGGTTCATATGACGTAATAGTTCCTAGCAGCGGGGGAAAAGATTCAGGATATGTCGCACATACATTAAAATATAAATATAATATGAATCCTTTAACTGTCACTTGGTCTCCACTATCGTATACTGACATAGGTAAAAAAAATTTTTATGGTTTAGTAAACTCTGGACTAACAAATTTCTTATGTACAATTAATGGCTCATTACAAAGAAAATTAGCAAGATTATCTTTGGAAGAGCTAGGCGATGCGTTTCATGTATTTGTTCTAGGACAAATAAGCTTTCCCTTTCATATTGCAAAAAAATTAAATATTAAACTTGTATTTTATGGAGAAAACGGTGAATTAGAATATGCTGGGGATGTTGAGGGCTCAGATAAACCTTATAAAGAGCCCAAATTTTGGACTAAGCAACATTTTAAAGGATCAGATATTAAAGAAATAATAAAGTTTGGTTTAAAAGAAAAAGATTATTTATTGAATGAAGATATAAATCATCCTGATTTATCATGGTTTACACCACCTTCTGAAGGTGAGCTTTTTGAGTCAGGAATAAAAGGGAAATATTTCTTTTCCTACTATCATAACTGGACACCCCAAGAAAATTATTATTATTGTTCGAAAAATACTGGTTTTTTACCTAGCATAGAGAGAAACGAAGGAACATACTCAAGATATGCTAGTTTAGATGATAAAATTGACGGTTTCCATTATTACATGCGTTATATAAAATTTGGTTTAGGTAGGTGCGCTGAGGATACTGCACATGAAATTAGAGATGGACACATTACAAGGAAAGAAGGTGTAGCATTAATGAGAAAATATGAAGGGGAATTTCCAAAAAAATATTATAATTTTTTTTTAAAATACTTAAATATTAACCAAAAACAATTCAATGATATAGTCGACTCTTGGAGAAGTGAGCACTTGTGGGAAAAAAAAAATAATAAATGGACACTAAAATATCCAATAAAATGAATTATGAGTTTTCCAAAAAATATCAGTTTAAAAATAAAATTATAATTGTGGATGGGCAACCTGGGTGCGGAAAAACTTTATTATCACAAATAATCTCATCTTTTGAAAAAGTAGAATTATTCAATTACAGTTTTGAGTTAGAGTTTGCATTAAAATTACATGACTTTGAAAAATTAAGTGCTGATGCCGCCAAAGCATTATGTAGAATGTTTTTAGATCATAAGCTTTATCAGTCAATAATGGGTAGAGAGACTAACTTTAGATTCAAAGATTTATCTGGAGTTTTTAATAGTCCATTTCCTCTAAGATATTTAAAACGCATTTTTCAACAAGGAGATGCTGCGGCTTCAGAGATTTTAATTAAAGAAAAGCCTATTTTAAATATTGCAACTCATGATTTATTAAGCTTTTGCAAACCTCTTTTTGATAGTCTGGGTGACAGATTATATTTTATTGAGGTAGTTAGACATCCTTTGTATATGCTTAAGCAACAAATTATAAACATGGAAAATCTTTTGAAAAATCCAAGAGATATTCAATTAAAATTTACACAATCGAACGGTGAGGAAATACCTTACTTTGCGAGAGGTTGGGAAAATAAGTTTCAAAAATCAAATAACGTAGAAAAAGCAATATACTCTCAATTTTATATGGAAAAAAGAAATTCTGAATTTAGAAAAAAAAAAATTTTAAATGAAAACAATTATTTACTCATTCCATTTGAAAAATTTGTATTACAGCCAGAATTATTTTTAAAAAAAATATTATTAAATTCTAAAACTGAATTTAGTAACAAAACAAATAAAATTTTAAAAAAACAAAATGTTCCTCGAAAAAAAATTGAAGATGGTATGATGCACGCTTCTTATTTGGATAAAGGTTGGGAAAGATCAAAAAGTGGATTTACTATTGAGGAAGAGATGAATTATCGAAGAAAATTTATCATTAACAAAGGATGTTCTACAGAGTCGTTAGAATTGTTAGATAATATGTGTGAAGAGTATTTAAATAATCATAAGTGGTACTAAGTTTTGAAAATTTTAAAAACAATATTTTTAAAAAAAAAAATCAAATCATATATTCAAGTAATTAAAGGATATAAAAAGTGTCATACACATAGCTCTATAAGTATTATAGATATAAAAAATGAGATTAGTGAAGTAAATTATTTAAAATCAAAAAACCTAAAAATTAAATTTTTAAAAAACGTAAATTTCAATCGTGTTATTCAACAAGTTTTATATGAAAAAATTATACAGCCGTTCAAAATAAATAATTTATTTTTTAAATCAATTTATAACAAAAAAAAATTAATTTATTATCTTCATACTGATTGGTATTATTCATTTGAAAAAAGGGGGTGTAGAATAAATAAAATCTTGTCAAACATTTTGTTTAATTTTTTTATTTTTTCTAGAGTATTTAAGGCAATATTATATCTCATAAAGGTCATCAAGTGTTTTAAGAATACAAATAATCATGTTTCATTTGTAAATTTATATGAAGATTGTGTTTCAGATAATATCTATGACAAAAATTTTGTGAACTGGTATGTAAAAAAGCACAACATTGTAAATAAAAACATTTCTATTAATGTTGGTAAAGAATTTAAGAATTCAAACAATTTTATAATTGAGAATTTTTTATATAGTAATTTAAATATAATTAATAAGTTACTATTAATTGCTTATTTTATTTATTTTTTTTCTCTATCTTTTTTTTATTATTTAATTGGAAACAAATATTATCTATTGTTATTCGAAGAAGTATTGATAGCAAGAAAATTTTATTTGCAAAAAACAAGATTATCAAAAAAATATATTTTTTTATTCCATGACAATGTATATCGTCCATTGTGGACATATATAGCTGAAAAATTTTCATCAGATATTGAAATGTTTAATTATGCAGGTTCATTTGGAGATATTCAAAAAAAAAATTTACCTTACCCCAAATCTATAAATTTTTTTAAAATATTAACTTGGCCACATTTGCAATTATATTCACAAAATTTAAGAAATTATTATTTTAATTTAAATAGAAAAATAAATTTTATTTTACATCCTAGAATTGATTTTTTTGATAGTAATTTTAATTTCAAAATTAATCATAAAAACTCCCTAGCTTTTTTTGATGGACCTCCTTTAAGAGATTTTTTTAGGGCAGAAGCTGCTGCAATAGATAGTTTTACAACAGAAAAAAACTGTATTAAGCTCTTTCAAGATATAATTGACATATCCGAAGAGTTAGGGATACATATATACTATAAACCTAAAAGAGAATTATCACCTTTCAAATCGAAACATTACCTAAAGTTTATTAATAATTTAAGAGATAATAAATTTGTTACAATTCTTGATTATAAAATATCGCCGCAATCTTTGATTGAAAAAGTCAAGGCTGTAGTATCTAGACCTTATACATCCCCATCTTTAATTGGAAATAAATTAAAAAAACCTTCAATCTTTTATGACCCAATTGGATATTGCGATCCAAATGATCCTGGATCACAAGGTTTAAAAACTATTTATCAAAAAGATGCTCTTAGAAAATGGTTATCAATTAATTTCTGATTATTTTTTTACAGCAATTAAAAAATTACCCAATTTAGTGATATTATGATCAAAATAAATTTCTTTATAATTATTTTTAAGAATATTCGTATAAAATTTCTTGGTGACCATGGTAAAATTTTTTTTATAAGAATATGCATTTAGCATATTTGGTATGTGACAAAAAATTATACCATTTGGCCTAAGTATTCTTTTAAAGTCAGAAATATATTCAATTAATATTTTTTTTTCTAATCTAACAAAAGTATCAATACTGAAAATAACGTCACAATAATTGGTAGGTATATTTTTTAGATTTTTTCCATTTAATAAAAAAAAAGGGTATTTTTGGTTTTGAGATTTAAAAGTAATATCACTTAGTGTAATATTTTTGAAATTTGCAAAATATTTTATGAAATATCCATCATATGAGCCGATGTCTAAAATTGAATTTTTTTTTTCACCTAGTAGGTTTAAGATATTCTGTAAAGATTTAAAATCCGTAGTATAGCTATAATGTCCCTCCTCAATTTTATCATTGGGGTACTTCTGTCTCCAATTTTTTTTTTAATTGATCTTTTTCAATTTCATTTTTCCAAGTGTTATAAAATATGTCAGAATATTTTTTAGATTTATTTTTCGTATTCTTATAGTTTAAAAAAAAATTAGAAAATTTAAGAAGTAAAAGAAAATTTTTAATTTTTAAATTTTTATTTCTTACCTCTTTTAATATTTGATTAATTCTCATAACTATTAATTATTTGTTTAAATTTTTTATAATCTTTATTATTTTGTATTATTATTTTTTCTATAAAATTTAATTGTAATTTTTTTTTCGATGTTTGTTTTAATCTCTCTGCTATATATGAAATTATCAGTTTTTCATGTACAATTTGAAATTTAATATTTAAATAATTAGTTTTGATAAATTTTTTTATTAGTTTTATCATTAGATTTATTTCTTTGATTAAATTTTCGTTGCTGAACCAAATATTTTTTTTTGGTATATTATAAATTTGAGGCCTGGGATATCTTCTTGCTAAAAAAACTTCTTTTAAGCTTTTGATATTTCCTGACAGTAATATTAAAATATTTAATAATAATTCAGCTAAATTATCATCTTTCAAGAACCTCATACTTTTTGATATAGCTAAAAAATTTTTCACTCTTATTAAAGAATAAAAATTTATAGCAGGGTGTTTATTATATTGATCTATTCTTGAATTTAAATTTTTTGAATTAAAATTAGAAAGATTATAAACATTTAAAAATTGAAATTTTCTATTAATTTCAGAAAATAAAAAACCTTTACCCGATGCCCCAATATAGTTTTTATTTTTATTCAAAAAATCTTCGCATTTTTTTATAGAATCTGGAAAAATAAAATTATCGTCATCACAAAAAAAAGCATATCTATATTGATTTAAAATCTTTTGATATTTAAAAAAACAACCAAAAAAATCAGCCATTCCTTTTAAATTTTTTTTTTCATTTTTAATTATAATTTTAAATGTTTTAGAGTTAATAGTTTTATCAATTTTAATTGAGCTATTATTAATTATTAGAATGTCATAACTTTTTACAAAATGACTTAAAATATTTATATATCTGTATATATACTTCTCTCTTTTTTTTAGATTAAAAATAATTAAAATAGATTTATTTTTCATAATAAAAGATTAGTATATTCTTATTGATACTGATAGAGTTCAAGTCTTAAATAAATATTTTATGATAAAATTAGCACTTATTGGAGATGGTGGTCATTGTTCATCATATTTAGATATGATTGAAAAAATTAAAGGACACAAGGTATGTTATATTTTAACAAATTCTAAAAAGAAAAAAATTTATGGTATAAATTGTTTGCCTGATAGTAATAAAAGTTATGAATTTTTAAAAAAAAAAAAGATCAATAATATTGTAATAGCAATAGGACAAATAAGAGATTATAATATTAGAAAGAAAATTTACGATAAATTAAGAAATTATAAATTTAATATTCCAACACTCTTATCAAAGAATAGTATAATTTCTTCGACACTTAAAATTGGAATTGGCAGTGTTATAATGCAAAATACATTTATTAATTATGGCGTTCGTATTGGTTATAATACCATTATTAACAACTCATGTAATATTGAGCATGGTGTGGTTATTGGAGACAATTGTCATATCTCTACCGGCGTCATAATCAATGGAGATTGTCAGATAGGTAATAATTGTTTTATTGGAAGTGGCACAATAATTAAACAAGGTATTAAAATTAAAAATAATTCATTTATCAAAATGGGATCAATTATAAAATAAACTATAAACTAATGGGTAAAACTTTAATAATTGCAGAGGCAGGTATTAACCATAATGGATCTTTAAAAATTGCAAGAAAACTTATTTATAGCGCTGCCAAATGTGGAGCTGACTATATAAAGTTTCAAACATTTAAAACTGATAATTTGGTTTTGCAAAATGCAAAAAAAGCTCCATATCAAAAGAAAAATTCTAAAGATACTGCCAATCAGTATAAACTATTAAAATCAACAGAATTAAAAAAATCTGATTTCATAAGTCTTAAAAAGTGTTGTAAAAAAGTAGGAATAAAATTTTTGAGCTCACCATTTGATATAGAAAGCCTAAACTTTTTAAAAAATTTTGATTTAGATTTTATTAAAATTCCATCAGGCGAAATAACAAATTTACCTTTTTTAGAGAGAGTAGGAAAATTAAATAGAAAAGTACTTTTGTCTACGGGAATGTCTACAATACATGAAATTCAAAGGTCGATTAATATTTTAGTTAAAAATGGGACAGCAAAAAAAAATATTTCATTATTACAATGTAATACAGCATATCCTTCACCTTTTGTTGATGCCAACTTAAAAGTAATAAATAAATTTCAAAAAAAATTTCAATTGAATATCGGGTATTCCGACCATACTTTAGGAATTGAAGCATCAATAGCAGCTGTTGCTTTGGGGGCAAAAATCATTGAAAAACATTTTACTATTAACAAGAAACTAGTTGGACCTGATCATAAAGCGAGTTTAGATCCGGATGAATTTGCCAATATGGTAAAAGCAATAAGAAATGTGGAGGTTGCATTAGGATCTAAAAAATTTGTAACCAAAAGTGAAAAAAAAAATGTTAATGCTGCGAGAAAATCGATAGTAGTAGTAAAGACAATTAAAAAAGGAGATTTTTTTACAGAGAAAAATTTATCAGTCAAAAGACCTGGAAATGGCGTTTCGCCAATGAAGTGGTACAAATATATAAATAAAAGATCAAAAAAAAATTACAATCCCAATAAATTGTTAAAATAGTGAAAAAAAAAAATATTTTTTTAATAACGAGTTCTCGAGCAGACTTTAGTATTTTAAAAAAACTTGGTATTAAACTCGCTTCCAAAAAAAATTTAAATTTAAATGTTCTTGCAACAGGATCTCATGTGTCCAAAGAGTATGGTTATACAATCAATGATGTTAAAAAAAATTTTAAAAGAATTATTAAATTAAAAGTCTCTACTAATAATAAAAATAAAAAAGATATACTGTCAAATTCTTCTAATTTAATTAATAAATTTACAAAAAAAATTGATAGAAAAAAAATAGACCTAGCAATTATTTTAGGTGATAGATATGAGATTTTTATAATAGCTTATATTTTTAAAATTTTAAAAATTAAAATTTTACATATAAGTGGCGGTGATACAACAGTTGGATCATATGACGATAATTTTAGGAGTTGTATAAGTCAATTATCAAACTATCATATTGTAACTAATTTTATTGCATATAAGAAGCTTGTAAAATCTGGTATTAATAAAGATTATATCTTCAATTTTGGTTTACTAAGTATTGAAAATCCTACAAAAATGTCAATTTATAGTAAAGAATTTTTAAGCAAATTATTTAATTTTGAATTTAAAAAGAAAAATTATTTAATTACTATCCATTCTGAAACAGCAAATTTAAAAGATAGAGCAATTAATTACCTGAACAATATTGAAAAAATAATATCTATAAAAAAAGATATTTCATTTATTTTCACATCTTCAAATTTTGATTATGGAGGGAATATAATAAATAATAAAATAAAAAAAATTGTAAAAAAATATCCAAATACTTATTATATCAAATCATTTGGTTCAGATTATTATTTTGAAGTTCTAAAGTATATGAGCTGTGTAATTGGAAATTCATCAAGCGGTATACTTGAAGCCCCAAGTTTTGGCATACCTACAATTAACTTAGGGAATAGACAAGACGGACGTATTTCATCGCAGTCTGTTATAAATGTAGATGGAAGTTTAAAGTCATTAAAGGATGCTTTAAAAAAAATAGAAACTAATATTTTTATAAAAAAAATGAAGAAATCAAAAAATCCTTATTTCAAAAAAAATTCATTAAAAAAACATGTTAATTTGGTAGAAAAAATTCTTTCCTCAAAACTTGTATAAATCTTCAATTAATATAGATCACTCTTATGAGTCAAAAAGTAAATCTACAAAGAGTCGTAATGGAAGTTTTTGGTGGTTGCAATTATACTTGCCAAATGTGCCCACAATCCAATCCAGGAAGAGGAAAAAATTTTACAAGAAAAATGCCTCTCGATCAATTTGAAAGAATATTAGATGAAATATTAGAGTCATACGGCAAACCACAAATAAATCTTGAGGGTAGTGGTGAGCCAACCATGGCCAAAGACTTGCCAAAGTACATTGAGGCTGTAAAAAAAAGAGGCTTAAAATGCTTTATGTATTGTAACGGCGCTAGGCTTAATGGTGAATTTATGAAAAGTGTAATTAACGCAGGTATTGATTTTGTGAGAATAAGCGTAATTGGCTATAATAAAGATAAATACAAACAATGGATGAATGTAGATAATTTTGATTTGATTTTAAGTAATATTCAAGAGATAAAATCTTACATAAATGAATCGTCTTCTAGTTGTCAGCTAAGCACATATCACCTTATTACAGACAACAATAATGTTGAAGGAGAGATCGAGCAATATAAAAAAAATGTGATCAATCTGACAAATCATATTGCATACATTTGGAAAATGCATAATTGGAGTGGAAATTATAAAAATCTAAATCCCAGAAAACCAACTAATAGAAGAACTTGCGGCAGGCCATTCGCGCCTGAGTTGACAGTTAGAGCCGGAGGTGAAAAGGGTAGGACTGCTGCCGTAGTACCTTGTTGTCAAACATTAGGTCCACCAAATGAAGAAAAAAGTATTTTAGGTCACCTTGATAAAAGTTCTTTGGATGATGTTTATTTTGGAAATAAATACAAAGAGTTAAGAGATGCACATTCTAAAAAAGAATTTGATAAAATAGATTATTGTAAAAATTGCGATTTTCTATACGATGATCCTGAAGTTATTGTATGGACAAATGATAAAGATCATAAATTATATAATATGCTAGGAACTGATCAAGAATTCATACTAACAGAGTATACTAATTAATTTAAAAAATTTATTTTATTTTCATCAAATTTACTAAAAAAAATTTTTGATTTATCATAGTTGTATTCTAATTTTTTTTCTAAATCTGAGATCATAGATAGTATATCTTGCAAGTCATTAAAATTTTGGAATTTAGAATAGTGAAAGTTATTTCCAAATTGTTCAAGTGAGTTCACGTCAAAGATAGAATAATCATAGTATAGTGGATACACATATGAGGCTACACAATTGTATGAAACTGAGGTTCCTCTATAAATACAATATGTAGCTTCATACAAATCATCATTCAGAGATTTATTTGAAATTTCAATATTTGCTGGCAGGTTAAACAAATTTAACTTATTCTTTAAAATAGGGTGAATTCTAAAAATGAATTTAAATTTTTTGTTTTTGTCTCTCTTAGCTAAATCTATAAAATTTTTAGTTTCATCTACAAGACCTTCAGGACATAACAAAATTATATTACTACTAAATTTATTTTTCACTTTTTCTAATGAAAAATAATTAGAGCCAACATCGATAGTTTTTTCAAATAAATCACATTTATATGCAGTAATGATGTTATCGGGGTAATACTTCAGGTTGACTGGTTCAAAAAAAAAGTGATGATTTTTATACATTGGCGTTCTTACAAATCCATAACTTGTAATCTTATGATCTAAATAATTTTCTTTGTTAAGTGCTACTTTTTCATAAGATTGACCTTCATATGGGGTTATTAGATTCTTTGGCTTATTTTTTTTTAGAAAACGTTTTAAATATAATTGGAAAAGAAAGTTTTTTTTAGTTTCTAAAGAAAATAGATCAGTTAATATAAAAAACTTAAATTTATACTCATATTGATCTACAGTTTTGAAATTTAGAATTTTAACAAAAATACGTAATTGGTTTAGAAAAATTTTAATTTCATCTTTAAAATTTGAAATATTATTAATATAAAAATTATTACAATTTTTTGACTCTAGAATTTTATTAGAATGATTAAAAATAAAAACAAATGAATTATCAACAATATTTTTCTTTTTGAAAAAATTCGAAAAATATAAATCTGTAAAATTATTATCTTGTTTAAAATTATGTGAAACAAAAACATTTTTAACTTTTAAAGTTTCAAATATATTTTTTTTTACAAAAATTCCTCTTAACATTTGAATTATTCTTTGAAAAATATTTTTAAAAATTTTAAAAAAAACTTGGGAGTAAAATACAAAATTATTTTTATTTAAAATTTTATAATCTTTTAAATAGACATTATGATATCTGGGTATGTTTGCTTGAAAAATGTAATAAATATCACTGTCTAGATATTTACAAAATTTTTGAGCTGTTTTTGTTAATAGGTTGTATTTCTCTTTATTCAAAAGTTGGCCCTCTATTTGAAAGGTTAAATTTAAGAACCCTAAACCAAAAGATATATTTATTTATATCTTTTTCTGTTAAAGATATTCTATTAATAATTTTGTTTTCATAAAATTTTTTTTTATCATCGGACATGTAAATGTTACCTTTCACTAATTTTTGAGTTAATTTAAATTGATTATAAGTAAAATCTTCACCCAAGTTTCCATATGGAAATGCAAAAAAATCTAAACTACATTTGTATTTTGATAATTTTCTTTTATTTTTTAAAATATTTTCTTTTAAAACTTTATTACTAAGATTTTTTACACAATAGTGGTCATAAAGATGGTTTGCATAAAACACAAATTTGTTTTTTGAATATTTTTTTAATGTTTTTTTTGAAACTATTTTTCCTTGATATTTTGTTATTTTTGCATTTTGATTAAAATTTTTTGGAATCGTTTGTTCATTAAATTTAAATCTCAAGTTTTTTTTTAATTTTTTTGTTGAAATAAAATAGTCAATTTTAGAATCAATGTTAGGTTTTTTAAGATCAATTGGATAAAAATTTAAAAAAGAAATAGAAAAAATTTTTTTTTTAATTAAATACGGAATAGCGAATTTAAAATTTCCTAAAAACCCATCGTCAAATGTAATTGCAATTTTCTTTTTATCTCTAATGTGAAAATATTCTTCTATGTAGTTTATCAACTTAATAAAGTTATTTTTGCTTAAACATAAACTATTTTTCTTTTGATATTTGCTGGGTTTATCCGAAATTTCATGAAATAGAAAAACAATATTTTTTTTTGAAGTCCATCTAAATAAATTATAATACGTAAATCCAATTAAGATTTTGAGAAAAAATTTCATCTAAATTATAAAGTGTGTATTATTTACATAAAAAATATCAATATAAATTTTTACTTAAATAGTTTAATTAATAAAAATAATAAATATGAAAAATATTTTAGTTCTAGGTTATTCTGGTTTTCTGGGTCAAAATTTTGTTAATCTTATATGTAAAAATAAAAAAAAATATTTTTTAAATTATCACAAAAATAAAAAAAAATTTCAAAATTTTAAATATTGCAACATTAATTTGAATTCAAAAAATAATATAATTAATTTTATTAAAAAAAATAATATTGATATTATTCTAAATTTTTCTGGTTTTACAAATGTAAGCCTTTGTGAAATAAAAAAAAAAGAAGCCAAAAAAGTTAATTTTTTTTTTATTAAAAATATTGTGGATGTCATAAAAAATACAAAAATAAAATTTATTCATATTTCAACTGATCATTTTTCGTACAATAACAAATTAAATAGTGAAAATGATGTTGCTAAACCAGTAAATTTTTATGGTAAAACTAAATTAATGGCAGATAACTATATTAAAAAAAGTTTAGAAAATTTTGTCATTTTAAGAACTAATTTTTTTGGTTTAGAATTTGCAAAAAAAAATTATTTTTTAATAAATGTTATTAAAAGTTTATTAAAAAAAAAAAATATTATTGGATGGAATAATATTTTCTTTAATCCTGTTCATGTTAAAGTTTTAGTTGAAGTTGTTAACTCTTTTATGAAAAAAGCAGAAGTCAATGGAGTATTTAACGTATCTTGCAATAAAAAATTAACAAAATATGCATTTTTTAAAAGTGTAGCAGATATATTAATGTTAGATAATAAATTAATTTTAAAAAGAGATTATAATTTAGATATTAAAAGGCCAAAATATATGACTCTATCTAATAAAAAATTGATAAAAATCTTTCCAACATTTAAAAAAAAATTATCCTATAATTATCAAATAAATACCTTAAAAGGAGAATATAAAAAATTAAATGTTTAAAAATAAAATAATTACTATCACTGGTGGTACAGGTTCTTTTGGAAAAAAAGCTATAAATACTTTTTTAAAAAAATTTAATTTTAAAGAATTAAGAATTATATCTAGAGATGAGATGAAACAGTGGCATTTACAAGAAAGTTTACAAAAAAAAAATGTAAAATTTATTATTGGTGATGTGAGAGACAAAGTTTCTCTATCAAGAGTAATTAAAGGTTCAGATTATGTGATACATGCTGCTGCAACCAAAATAGTACCTACTGCTGAGATTAATCCAGTAGAGTGCATAAAAACAAATATAAACGGAGCTATTAACGTCATAGAAACTTGTATAGAAAATAATGTTAAAAAAGTAGTTGCACTGTCTACTGACAAAGCATGTAATCCTGTAAATTTATATGGGGCAACTAAACTTTGTTCGGATAAATTATTTGTTTCTGCAAATTTTATAGAAAGTAACAAAAATACCAAGTTTAGTGTTGTTAGGTATGGCAATGTAATGGGATCGAGGGGATCAGTCATTCCTTTCTTTTTAAAACAACAATCCCAGCGTGTTTTTACTATAACCGATAAAGCAATGACTAGATTTATGATTAGTCTGGATGAAGCAGTAAAATTAGTACTTTTAGCCTTTGCTGACTCTTTAGGTGGTGAAATCTATATTTCAAAAATCCCATCTATGAAAGTTTTAGATATTGCAAAAAGTATTAACCCAAAAAATAAAATTAAGATAATTGGAGTAAGGCCTGGAGAAAAACTGCATGAGATGATGATTTCAAATGAAGATGCGCATTTAACTTATGAATATAAAAATTATTATAAAGTTTTATCTACCCTTGCTGATGCAAGATTTATAAAAAAAGCTATAAAAAAAGGAAAAAAAGTTTCTAAAGATTTTGAGTATTCATCGAATACTAACACAAAGTGGATGGAGATTAAAGAATTGCGTAAGTGGATACAAGCTTACACAAAATCATCTGACTTTTATAAATTTTAAAATAGGTTTTATTATACTGCCTATTATAATTTTGAAACATGATAAGTAAAAAAATATATCAGTCTTTCTATTTGATAATTTAAAGTAATAACTCTTCGTCTTGATATACTTTAATACTTCTAGAGTATTTATATCAGGGTCATAATTTTTCTTTAGGTATATTTTTGAGTTCGTAATAACAAAGTGTGATATTTTTTTTTTATTCCTCAAGAAAGAATCTATTAAGTCTTCATTATAAGCTTTACCTTTAAATGGAAAAAAGTTTTTAATTATAAAATTCTTTTTTTCTGATAATAGACAGCCACCAGGCAACCAATTTGTTTTTATAATTTTTTTCCCTAAACAACAATTTTTAATATAATGTGCATTACCGAACCTATCAATATTACCACATTGATGTTTGTTGGTTTCTAATTTAAATAAATTTATTTTAACACTATTATAAATCATTAAAGGAGCTACCATTGATTTCTTGTTAAGTCTTTCATATGAATTTATTAATTTTTCAAGTGTATTTTTCTCAAAATAAATGTCATCATCACTCTGCAGTATTAAATTATATCTTGCTTTTTTTATGCCAAAAATTCTTTGAGGCACTTGTCCTTTAATTTTTCCGTTTATTACTCTAATTTTTGTATTGTAATTAAATTTTGCTAAAGAAATTTTTTTTTTGGGCGGGAGTGATATTATAACTTCAGCAGGTATATATGTTCCTGAAAGCAATCTAATTAATGTTGCAATTAATTTTTTATTTCCAATTGATGGAATTACACATGATAAGTTTTTTTGAATAATTGATTTAGACATTTAAGTGAGTTTATATTAGTCATTTAAATATTTTTGTACTAAATATTTATAAGATGAATAAAAATAATATTGGAATTATAGCAACTAATATTTTGTCTAGAGGTGGTTTAAATCACTTAATAAATGTCATATCCAATTTTGAATATGATCAACTTAAAAATAATAAGATTAATAAAATTATAATTTGGTGTAACAAAAAAATAGTAAGTGAAATTCCAAAAAAAACATATGTAGAATTAAGAGTAGTAAGTCAAAATTTTTTATATAAAATTTTTTGGAGGTTTTTACTTTTATGGTTTGAGATAAAAAAATCAAATTGTAATAAAATTGTAAGTTTAGATGGTATTGGAGTGTTTTTTTCCACGAGTAAAATTATAATTTTATATCAAAACTTACTGCCTTATCATTTAAGAACAATTATAGATTACGGTTTTTCAATTAAATTTTTCAAATATAATTTCCTATACTTTATTTATAAAATTTCTTCCTTTTTTTCAGATGGTTATATATTTACTTCAAACTATTCAAAAAAAATAATATTTAAAAAGTTATCAAATCCAAAGCCAAATATAATAATACCCCACGGTGTTAATCTTGATTATGAATTTGGTAAACATAAAAAATTAAATAATAAAAAAGTTAATATTATTTGTGTATCTCAAATCGATACATATAAAAATTATATAAATCTATTAAAAGCCTTTCAGATTTTAATTAAAGAGGGTCACAATATTAATTTAAAAATAGTAGGTCACAATGCAGACCAAAAAATATTTTTGAAAGTTCAAAAATTATCAAGAATTATAAATAACATTAAAGAAAACTCTGTTGAATTATTAGGCCTCAAAAATACAGATGAGATTAAGGAATTATATCAAAACTCTGATATTTTTATTTACCCCTCGGTTTGTGAGTCCTGGGGTTTGGCATTACAAGAGGCCGCAATAGCTGGATTACCTATTTTGTGTTCAAACAATTTAGGGCATCAAGAGTATTTTGGTGATAATTTTTTATATTTTAATCCTTATAATCATAATGATATAAAAGTGTGTTTATTAGAATTATTAAAAAATAAAAACAAAATTGAAGAGTATCAGGAAAAAGCAAGAAAAATTTCAAAAAATTTTAGTTGGAAAAAAAATGCAAAATGTTTTTTAGATTTTGTACTTTTAGAGACAGGTCAAATAACCATCAAAAAAAACAATACTAGTTTTTTAAATATTTTAAAAAAAAATTTGAATTATAATAATTATTATGCTTTCAATTTTTATGTCCCCTTTTTGTTTATTATTTTCTACTATATTTTTGGACAAAAAGAACTTGTTACATATTGTTCTGTGTTGTTAAGTTTTAACTCTTTAATCACAATATCTTTGTCATCTAATTTAAGAAATATTATTTTATCCACGCAAAATTTAAACATTATTAAACCAACTTTAACTTTTAGATTATTAGTATCAATTTTAATATTTTTATTAAATATTTATTTAATGAAATATTATTATATCATTGATAATAATTTAATCTTTAAAAATTTATTAGCGTTCTCAGCTTTATCATTATTGCCATGGAATAATGAAATGATTTTATCTTATCAAGATTTAAAAAAAAGATTGATTAGCTTAACTTTTTTTCTTGATTTAATTTTAGTTTTTGTGTGTTTTTTACTTTTCTTATTCACTCCTAGTCTATGGATTTATGGTCTTTTACTTTTCATTTGTTATAAATGGTTCAGTGTTTTATATAATTTTATCAAAATTACATACAAAGTAGACTTTAAGATTTTATTTAAATTCCCAGATTTAAATCTTCTTTTTTTATCCTCATTTTTTACTACTTTTTTTACTCTTTTTATGAGGTTGTTCTTAGAGAATAAGTTAAGCGCGATTAATGCAGCTGATTTAATACTGGTATTTTCTTTGAGTTCATTTCCAGCTACGCTTATGACATATTCATTTGGTATTAATTCTTTAAAAAAATTTGAAAATTTTCCGCTTTATTTTAATTTTTTAATAATATTAATTTTTTTTCTGATTATATTAATTTTTATTTTTAAAGATTATATAAATGCTGATGTTGATTTGATGCTTTCTACTTAATATCTTCAATTATACTTTTGATTTATGCAATTATAAGGTTGGAGCTTTTTATACATGAAGATTCTTTTAGAAGAGTATTACGATTAGACGTTTTGATTGTTGGTGTAAATGTAATATTATTAATTTCTTCTTCATATCTAAATTTATTAAATTATTTTATGTTGTTTTCATCGACTATTTCATTTTTAATAATTATAAATTTTGGAAGTAACTTTAATTCTATTAAAAATTAATTTTTATACCAAATTTTTTTATTTACCTGTGAAATATAACCATCAATAATTTTCACAATATTTGATGATACTTTTTTATTAAAGTAATCAGCAGTATTATTGGTGCTTGAACAACCTTTGGCAATTTTTATTGTATTAATAATATCATCGTTATCAAAGTCAGAAATTATTACTGATCCTGAGTCTACGCCCTCCTGCCTTTCGTGTGATCCTCTAATAGTAATAGCGGGTATTTTTAAAATTGAAGCTTCTTCAAAAATAGTTCCACTGTCGGAAATCATACAATAAGAATTTTTAATTAATTTAATGTAATCTGTAAAAGCAAAAGGTAAATGAAATAATAAATTTTTCTTTGTTTTATTATTTATGTTTTTTAATTTCTGTCTAGTTCTTGGATGTGTCGAAAATATAATTTTTTTTTTAGGAAATTTTTCACATATCTTATCTAATTGCCTCATATTACATTTTTATTTATTTTTGTAATCGACATTTTCTTCACGATGTATACTAACTATAAAATATTCATTTTTTTTTATTTTGAGATTACTTAGTATTTTTGAATTATTAATTTTTTTAAGATTATCAGATATTACCTCAAACATATGTGAGCCTGTTTTGAAAATTCTATCGCTATTTAAACCTTCGTTAATTAAGTTGGTTTTTGCATGATCAGATATAACTAGATTAATATCTGAAATATGATCAATAATTTTTCTATTTATTTCTTCAGGAACTCTTTGGTCAAAACATCTATTTCCTGCCTCCATGTGGATTATTGGTATTTGCAATTTTTTTGCAGATATTGCTGATAGGCATGAATTAGTATCTCCGTATATCAACACAGCATCAGGAGAAATTTTTTGCAAAATTTGGAAAGAATTTTTAATTATTTTAGATATTGCATCACCAGTATTAGACGATTTAACATTGAGAAAAAAATTAGGTTTTCTGATATGAAGATCTTTAAAAAAAATTTCATTTAACTCATAGTCAAAATTTTGCCCCGTGTGAATAAGGGTATGATTATAATATTTATCTAATAATGGGATAACTTTTGATAATTTTATTATCTCAGGCCTTGTACCTAAAATTGTTACAATTTTTTTCATTTTCTTATTTTACTAAAAAATAGCTTCTCTTGTTTGATTGCTTTTTCCCAAGTTAAAATTTTGTGTTTTGTTATTCTTCTAAAGTAATTTGTATTTAAGCTTCTATCAATCTTAAAATTAGAATATTTAATTATTTTTATATTTTTTTTGTAAATTTTTTTTAGTATTTTTAACAAAGTATACTTAGATATTTTTTTTAATCCAATATTAACAATTTCATTTGGTATTTTATTTTCCAAAATTAAATAATTGTATATTATTTTACTAATTTCTAGAGAAGTGGGCCCTGTAAAATATGCTTGATTGAAACCGTTAATTTCTTTTGATTGGTTTAAAAACCACTCTAATAGACCATTACCCCTTTTGATGCTGTGTCCAATAACCGATGTTCTTAAAATTGTAGTATTTGAACCCAAATATTCACCTCTAATTTTAGATAATCCGTAGATATCTTTGGCATTTACTTTATTTGCTTCTTTATAATCACCTTTCAAGCCATTAAAAACACAGTCAGTACTAATATGCACAAATTTAAAACCTTTTCTTTCCGAGAGTTTAGAAAGAAAAATTGGAAATTTTGAATTCACTAAAAAATAATTTTTTTTAGAGGTATTTTTATTTTTTGTGATACCAATACAGTTAATAACAATATTGGGCTTTAAAGTATTAATTTCGTCTTTTATTTTATTATTAATTTTATTTTTTACAAAAAAATTTAGTTTTTTTATTTTTTTATTTTTTTTGAAGTGATTTGTTTTTCTTGATAATGAGTAAAGCTCAACATTTTTTTTATTTAATAAAAAATTATATATTGCATAACCCAATAATCCATTACTTCCAAGAATTAATACCCTTTTCATATTTGCGAATTAAAAATTTCTAAAATTTTATTAGTTTGTTTTGAAGAGCTAAATTCTTTATTGTATAACTTTGACATTCTTAATGAAATTTTTTTTATACTATCTTTTTTATAATTAAATACTTTTAAAATATTTGCTAATAATTGTGCCTGGTTATTTGGCTCAGAACACAAGCCAATTTTATATCTTTGGATGTATTTCTTAGTTTCTCCTGAACAAATTCCAATAATTGGTTTTTTAGACTGCAAATAAGATTGAAATTTGTTAGGTATATATAGTTTATAAACTGGATCAGAATTAAGTGGCAATAATAAAGCGTGAGATTTGTTTTGTATAGCTTGCACGAATTGCTGTTTCTTATGACCGATGATTTGAACATTTGATAAATTTTTATATTCAACAATATTTTTTATTTTTTTTAATTCTGACCCATCACCAATTATAAGAAAATAAATATTTTTATATTTTTTCAATTGATAGGCCGCATCTAGAATATTTGTGATATTTTGTGCTTTTCCAATATTTCCAGCATACGTGAAGCATTTATTTTTATTTAATAAATTAAGTATCTTTTTTTCAATATATTGCTTTTTATTTATGATATTGTAACCACTATTGGGTAAATATATTATTTTATTTTTTAGTTTATATTCTTTAAATTTTTTTTTAAAACTTTTAAAAGGAATTAAAATTAAATCAAATTTTGAATAAATTGAGATACTTAATTTTTTTAAAATAAAGTAAAAAAATTTATTTTTTATAAATTTTGTACTCATTACAACATCAGGCCAAATATCTTGTACCCAGATTATTGCTTTTTTTTTATATTTTATTTTAAAATATATGGCTGGAATTGCTGAAGTAATTGGTGAGGTTGAGTAACAAAATACCAAATCAAATTTTTTATTTAAATTTAATTTACTAAAGTATCTAAATGAATTTATTAAAAAAGATAAATAATTTAAAATTAAATCTATTGCCCCTCCATTTTTTCTGGGTATGATAGGACATCTATAAATACTTATTCCATTAATCATTTCGTAATAAAGTTTTTTTATTGATTTGTACTTTTTATATATTTTCCCAGAAGGGTAATTTGGTAGTCCAGTTAATACCGTTATTTCAACTTTTTTTTTTCTTAAATTATCAATAACATTATTAATTTGAAAAGTTTCAGGCCAAAAATGTTGTGATATTAGTAAAATTTTTTTTACAGGCATTTAATTATTATATTTAGAATTAGTTTATCAGTTGATCAGTAAAATTTTCTAGATATTTTGCCCTTTTTATCTAGCATGTTTTTTTTAACCCATAATGCACTGTGAGGTTTTTTATATTTTGATTGAGATTTAGGTCTTGCTTCTTTAGTGTAATAATAAAGTATAACAGATTTTCTTGGATTATGTTTTGGAAAGTTTACTTTGTCAGGCAACCCATGATAACTAAAATCATGAGTATTAAATATTACAATTCTATTAAAAATTGGTTGAATTTTTTTTACTAATTTTTTACCAGTTTTATCATATAAGCATAATTCTCCGCCAAATTCCTTTTTCCAGTTTGGTGTTAAGTAATAAAGTAAATTTAATCGTCTGTTTAGACCGCTAGCATCATGATAATTACCATCAATATGAACATCTAATAGGCCACCTTTTTCTGTTAAGTTTAAACCACCGCCCGTAAAGTAGGGGTCGGGCATAATTTTTTTAATACCAATTTTCTTTGATACAGCTTTTAAAATTATTGATGAATTAAATATTCTTACAACATCAATAATATTATTTGGAATATCAAATTCAGATAGCCATTTTGTCCTATATTTAACTTCAATATTATCTGTATTTGAAAATTCCCAATTTTTTCTTGTTAATTTTGGGAATGACCTAGAAATTTTATTAGCAAATTTTTTGTCAAATGCTTTGTCAATTATTAAATGTTCAAAAGGTTTTTTAAAAAAACTAGTATTTTTTGAATTGATAATTTTTCTTTCGAGTGAATTAGCATATTTTTTCAAAAAAATTTGATTATTCATATATTTAATTTTTAATGAGATTTAGATTGTATATATTGAAGTTATTGTTAAGTCAAACTGATGTAATTTAATGGTTAATTTAAAAGATACATTTAATTCCAATTTTTTGAAGTTAATATTTTTTATAAATGTATTGATATTTTTCATAACTTTAATCAATGTAGAGAAAAATATTTTTAATTATTTTATTTTTGGATTGCTACAAATTTTGTATTTGTATTTTATTTTAAATAATAAAATTAGTTTTTCTGAATTTTTCTTATTTACTTTTTTATACTTGGGTTTTTTTTTTAAATATTCAATAAGCGATATTTTTTATGACATTTATATTTTAGATGCGACTAATTTTTTTGTAGAAATGACAAAAGAAGATTTTGATAGAGAGGCTATTTTTGGTAAAGCTTTAATTGTATCTTCAATTATATTTGTTAATATGTTTCTAGCCTTTAGATTTTTAGGAAAAAATCTAAATATAAAAAATATCAATAATAATTCAAATCAAAGATTAGAAAAATTTATTAGTCAAAATTTAATTTTTTATTTAGTTTTATTAATTTTATTAATGCTAGTTTTATATGCTATTAATTATTATTTTGAAATAGCACGAAGAGGTGATATTGAAAATATTTCAATAAATTCAAAAATATTTAAATTTTTTTTTGTTATAGGTTTTCCATATTTAATTTGTGTTATTTTTGTAAAAGGTTTTAAAAGTTACAAATTAGGTTACTTGCTTTTAATTTTAGAAAGTTTTTTTTCCACTACTTCATTAAATAGTAGGGCTTTTTTAGTTAATCAAATTCCTTACTTTATTATCTTGTTTAAAAAAATAAAAAATAAACAATTTATTTTTTTAAGCCTGATTATATGTCTTGGTCTATTATCAATTTATATGGTCAATTTAAGTAGAATAAATGCTGCAATTGAAAAAGAAATTAAGGTTACAAAAAATTTGCCGGTAGAAAAATATTCTTATAACCCGTTAAATCAAGATGCTGATATTAAAAACTACCAAATTAACTCAGCTGTTAAATCTATAATTAATAGATGGGTAGGCTTTGACGCATTGGTTAATACTTTAAATAAAAACTATTCTATAAAAATTTTTTTAGAGTCTTTTAAAGAAAAAGAAATAAAAAGCGAAACTTTTTATTACAAAAAATTTTTACATGGTGAAGAAAATTTTAAATTTTTTATTAATTCACAACAATATTCTCATAGTCAATTAATACCAGGTTTAATTGCTTATTTAAATTTTTCTAATTCTCTAATTTTTTTATTTTTATCTTTTTGTATCTTAATATTATTTGTTTTCTTAATTGAAAAATTAATTCTTTACATAACAAATTATTCTATGTTGATTACTTCTGTATTAGTTTTTCATATTATTTTTAGATTAATTCATTTTGGTATAGTACCAATAAATACTTTGATATATTTTGGAGCAATATTATTTTTTCCAATAACATTTTTTTTGATAAATAAGACTATTGATAAAATTTATAAAAAAAATGATTTATCTTAGAATTTAGACTTAAAAAATTCATAGTTATTTTTTAACAATCCTAAAATAAACATAGTAACGCAACCCGAGTAAGGTTGTTGGATTGATACTTTGAACATATTTTCAGCAGAAATGATTAATAATAAAAATAATAAATAAATAGTAAATTCTATTGGTATTTTTTTTATAAAAGGAGTTAAAAATATTTTAAAGGGGTAAAGGTATAAAAGTAAAAAGAAAATTCCTTTAAAAAAAATTATGTTTAAAATTATATTATGTGCACTTTTATATGCATCTATTAAGTCAAGGTTGTTGCTACCAATAAAAAAGATCTGCAAATTTTTTAATTCTTGTAAAAAATTTTTATATATTTCAATTCTGTAATAAATATTCTCTGGCAGTTGTAAATTCAATAAATCTATAAACTTAGAGTATCTTCCCCAGTCATAAAAAGTTTTATCATAAGCAGGTTGGCTTATTTTTTCAATAAAGGTAATTAAAATAAATACAAAGGAGCAAATTAATATAAATAAAATACAAATAAAAATAATTTTTTTGTAATTTATCTTTTTTTTATCAATTAAAATAAACCAAGAAAAAAATAGACAAGTGATAAATATTAAACTGAGAGAATTACTCATTAAACTAAATATTAAAATTGATGTTAAAAAAAATAGTTTAACTAAATTATTTTTTTTAAAATCCATCAATAAAAATGAAAAAAAGAAAATTAGAACTAAAGTATTTGGAACATACTGATAAATTTGGTAAATTTGAAAAAAATAAAAATTTGGAGATAGATATAATTGTTTTTGTATAAAAGAATTTATTAATAATGATAATATTAAAATAAAATTAAATATAAAAATTTTTTTTATATCTTCATCATTGATTTTATATGTTAAGCCAAAGAAAAAAGCTGACCATGGTATTAATATTTGTGCAAAAAAAAGAATGTATTTTGAAGTGAGCTCTTGATAAATAATTAAATAAATAATTAATAAGAAAATATTAGTAATCAAAAATATATTAAAGAAATATAATTTTTTTATTTGATTAAAGTTAAATAAAAATAATAATACAAATATTATTGCACCTATATTTATAAAAACTTTTTGATAAATTAAGTTATACTCTTCAAAAGAACCGTATACTTGAAAATATATATTTAAAAATATTGGTAAAAGAGAGAGTAAAATTAACAATTGTGTTATTTTAATCTTAAACATTTTTTTGGTTGCGGGGCTAGGATTTGAACCTAGGACCTTCAGGTTATGAGCCTGACGAGCTACCAGACTGCTCCACCCCGCGATTTTCGAATTTCATTCTTATAAAGAAATAAATAATAAATAAAAGAAAAAAAAGAATTAAGGAATATAATTTACCCAGATGTGTCGTAGTAAAATATCCAAGAGCCATGATAAATGAATTTAACATTAATATTATGAATGAAATTTTAAAATGGGAATTAATATATTTAAGCAAAAAGTGATGAAAATGTAAATTATCTGGCAAATAAACACTTTGTCTTTTTATCAATCTTATAATTGTTACGCATAAAAAATCATAAATAGGAAACCAACAAATCCAAATTAAATATGCTGGGTGGATATTTTTGAACTTGTATAAGTATATTAAAAAAAAACTTGCAAAAAAACCTATAAATAAACTTCCAGCATCACCCATAAAAGTTTTATAGGAATTATTTTGGGGTAAAAAATTAGAAAACAAATTAATAGTTAGAGCTATAATTATTAAAATTAAAAATTGATGAACACTTGGATCCTTAATTAAAAACATCGAATATATTAACGATGATATTGTTAAACTGATTAATAACCCATCAATACCATCAACATAATTATAACTATTTATTAGCAATCCACATGCTAGTATTGTAAATATAATACTAAATTTTCCTAAACTTATTTTTCCAATAAATTCATAATCACCTAGATCAGTAAGAGTAAATTCGTTAAGTATGAGATAAATAACCGGAAAACTTATTACTAATAATTTAATAGATGGGGTTAGTTTTATTCTATCATCTATAAAACCGGCGATAACAATAAATGATGCAAAGCTTAATATCTCCTCTAGTTTTGGCACAAGTTCATGAGTTGAAATGCAGATAACTAAATAGATATATAAAGCAACTCCTGAGGTATTAATTATTTTATTAGTGTGTACTTTTCTAAAATCAGGTTTATCAACAAAATTAAACCTTTTTGAAACTAATGTTATTATCCATAAAATTGTTAAATAAATTAAAATATATTTTAAATAAATGAACATTAATAACTATAGTATATTAATTTAAATTTATATTAATATATTAGTTTCTAGGGCATGTAGTTCATTGGTAGAACGCTACGTTGACATCGTAGAGGTAGCAAGTTCAATTCTTGCCATGCCCACCAAATGTTATTTCTTTTATTAATATTTACTTTTGACATATGTCTTAAAATAGCTATAAATCCTCTGCCTGGTAATTATTGCGAAAGGGCAATACCCGATCCATTTCGAACTCGGAAGTCAAGCCTTTCTGCGCCGATGGTACTTTGCCTTAAGGTATGGGAGAGTAGGTCGTTGCCAGGCTTAAAACTTCATGAAAAAAAATATTATAGTTGTAACTGGTGGTGCTGGTTTTGTTGGTTCAAACTTAATAGAGAAACTATTACTTGAGAAGAAATTCAAGATCCTAAGCATTGATGATTATTCAAGTGGAACAAGAATAAACCATATCAAACATAAAAATGTTAAATATTTAAATTGTAATACATCTGAAATTGAGAAAAAATTAAAAAAATTGAAAAATAGAATTCATACTATTTTTCACTTTGGAGAATTTGCAAGAATTTATCAAAGTTTTAAAAAATTTGATCAATGCTTTAATTCTAATTCTATTGGGACTAGAGCAGTATTTAAATTTTGTTTAGATAATAAAATTAAGTTAATTTATTCGGCAACCTCTGCAAGCCTGGGTAATAATGGTAATGATAAAAATCTTTCTCCTTATGCCTTTACGAAAGCAAAAAATTTAGAATTACTAGAAAATTTGAAAAGTTGGTTTAATTTTAAATATGAAGTTATTTATTTTTATAATGTTTATGGCCCTAGACAAATCTGTAAAGGTGATATGGCCACTGTAATAGGAATTTTTCAAAATCAGTTTAGTAAAAAAAAACCTCTTACAATTGTAAGACCGGGCAGTCAGACTAGGAGGTTTACACATATTTATGACACTGTAAAAGTTTGTGTTGAAGCATGGAAAAAAAATAGAAATTTACATTATAGCATTTCGTCTAAAGAGTCTTTTTCAATAAAAAAAGTAGCTGAAATGTTTGGAGGAAAAATTAAGTATTTACCAAGAAGGAAAGGTGAAAGATATTCTTCTAAATTAACTAAAATGAGTTTGTCTAATAAAGTCCATAAGAGATATGGAGCAATTAGATTAATCAATTATATCAAGGATTTTATAAGAGAATGATCTCTTTACAATTCAATTTTTTTATATAGAAATCATCAAGTTATGAAAGTTGTCAGTTCACTAAAGTCTTTAAAAAAAAGAGATTTAAATAACAAGCTTGTAAAAAGAAAAGGCAAGCTATACGTTATAAACAAAAAAAACCCTAGAATGAAATCAAGACAGGGTTAATGGATATTAAAGATCAAAAAGAAACATTCGCTGGTTTTGTTAAGCTTTCAACAATTGCAGCAGCTATTATAATATTTATATTAATTATGATGGCTATATTCTTAGTATAACTGGGTTACTATTTACAAAGATTTAATAATTATGAATTTGATAAAATCTTTAACTTGATCTTAAGAAAAATTAATTTAATTCAAAATTTATGAAAATAGGTTTTTTAAAGGAAAATGAAGCTCACGAAAATCGAACAATGCTTTTGCCAGAGCATATAAGCAAATTATCAAGTCTAGGTTTTGAAATATTGGTTGAAAATGAATATGGAAAAAAAATAGATATTATTGACAAATCATATGAAAATGCCGGCGCAAAAATTATGTTATCAAAAGACATAACTATGCAGTCAGAGATAATAATAAAAATATCGGGAAAAGAATTAAGCAAATATAGTTTTAAGGATGGCGCAATTATAATTAATGCTTTTTATGATAAGAACAATGACGATTTACTTGCTGTCAAAAATGATAAAAAATTAGAAATCTTTGGTCTAAATTATTTACCCAGAATAACCAGGGCTCAAACTATGGATGTGTTATCATCACAGTCAAATTTAGCAGGATATAAATCTGTAATTGATACTGCTTACGAATTTAGTAAAGCTTTACCAATGATGATGACAGCCGCAGGTACTATTACTCCTGCCAAATACTTTATTATTGGTGCTGGTGTTGCAGGTTTACAAGCAATTGCTACTGCTAAAAGATTAGGCGCAGTTGTGTCTGCAACTGATGTTAGACTTGCATCTAAAGAACAAGTTGAAAGTTTAGGAGCAAAATTTGTTTATGTTGAAAGTGAAGAAAATTTAGAGACCGAGGGCGGATATGCAAAAGAGGCAACAGAGGAATATAAAAAAAAACAAGAAGATTTAATGAAACAAACTATTAAAAATCAAGATGTAGTTATTACAACTGCTTTGATACCAGGAAAAAAAGCACCATTAATTATTACTGAGGAAATGGTTCTGTCAATGAAACCTGGATCGATTATATGTGATCTTGCAACATCACAAGGTGGAAATGTTGCTTTTTCTGAAAAAGATAAAGTTGTAGAAAAAAATGGTATAAAGATTATAGGTTACTCAAATTATGCTTCGAGAACTGCTCATTCAGCTTCTGGTTTATTAGCTAAAAACATAATAAATTTTTTGTCATTATTGGTTGATCAAGAGAAAAAATCTTTAAAGATAGATTATGAAGATGAAATAATTAAAGGAGTTAGAATTTAGAATTATGGAAACAATAGACCCTTTTATATTTAGACTGGCAATTTTTATATTATCAATTTTTGTTGGTTATTATGTAGTATGGAGCGTAACACCGGCACTTCATACTCCATTAATGTCAGTAACTAACGCGATTTCTTCAGTAATTATAGTTGGAGCTTTAATTGCAGTTGCAGTCTCAAATACAGACTCAAGCAAGTTGGCATTGTATGTCGGAGCTATTGCTGTTTTTTTGGCCGCTATAAATATATTTGGGGGTTTTTTAGTTACTATGAGAATGCTTGCAATGTATAAGAAAGGGAAAAAAAAATAAATGTTGTCTATTAATATCATAGCCTCATTATATTTAGTTTCGGGTATTTTTTTTATTTTATCACTAAGAGGGCTGTCATCACCAGAAACATCTAGAACTGGAAATATATTTGGTATGACTGGAATGTCCATAGCAATTGTATCGACTCTTTTGGGTTTAGAGAGTTTTGAAATATTATTGTCAAATATTGAATTTATCGTTGTTCCCTTATTATTAGGAGGAATTGTAGGAGGATTTGTCGCCGCAAGAATTGCAATGACAGCAATGCCACAATTAGTTGCGGGATTTCATAGTTTAGTGGGCCTAGCTGCCGTATTAATTGCAATAGCAGCATTTTATAATCCTTCAGCATTTGGAATTGGCCAGTTTGGATCCATAAAAGTTGCATCTTTAATAGAGATGTCAATTGGAGTTTCGATTGGGGCAATTACTTTTACAGGATCTTGTATTGCATTTTTAAAATTACAAGGTTTAATGTCAGGTGCTCCAATTACATTTAAAGGACAGCACTTTTTAAATTTAACTATTGGAATCTTAATTTTAGTTTCAATTATTTTTTTGGTTAGGCAGCAAACAGAAAACTATTTTTGGATTGCAACTATTTTATCTTTGCTAATTGGTTTGTTAATCATAATTCCTATTGGTGGAGCAGATATGCCAGTAGTCGTATCAATGTTAAATTCTTATTCAGGATGGGCAGCTGCCGGAATAGGCTTTACATTAGAAAATACAGCCTTGATTATTACCGGGGCTTTAGTTGGATCTTCAGGAGCTATACTTTCTTATATTATGTGCAAGGGTATGAATAGATCCTTCTTTAATGTTATTCTTGGTGGTTTTGGTGGAGAAGATAGCTCCCAACAAACTCAACAAAAGACGTCAAAACCGGTGAAACAAGCTGGAGCAGACGATGCAGCTTTTTTGATGAAAAACGCTTCGTCAGTTATTATAGTACCAGGATATGGAATGGCAGTGGCACAAGCTCAACATGCCTTGCGAGAGATGTGTGATAAATTGAAAGAGGTTGGAGTTAAAGTTAGTTATGCAATTCATCCAGTGGCTGGAAGGATGCCCGGACATATGAATGTATTATTAGCAGAAGCGAATGTTCCATATGATGAAGTTTATGAATTAGAAAATATAAATAATGATTTTTCTACTGCAGATGTGGCCTTTGTAATTGGTGCCAATGATGTAACAAATCCTGCAGCTAAAACAGACCCGCAAAGTCCAATTTATGGTATGCCAATATTAGACGTTGAAAAAGCAAAATCAGTACTATTTGTAAAAAGAGGTATGGCTGCTGGGTATGCTGGAGTTGATAATGAATTATTTTTTAAAGATAATACTTTAATGCTTTTTTCAGATGCAAAAAAAATGGTTGAGGATATCTCTAAATCATTAGATTGATTTAAAAAATGACCAATACCTAAATAATGTTTTTTTTTGTTCAATTACCTTCAGCTTTATTTGTCTTATTACCTATTTTTTTAATATCCGGCCCGTTTTTAAGTGACCTTGCAATTTCATTGATAGGTATAATTTATATAATATTTTGTTTAAAATATAAAACATATAGCTACTTTAAATCTAAAATTTTTATTTTCTTTGTAATTTTTTGTATTTATATAATTATAAGTAGCCTACTAAATAGCTCAGACTTTTATTCTCTTAAGTCATCCTTATTTTATTTCAGATTTGGAATTTTTGTTGGCGCAACTATTTTTTTAATTGAAAATAATAAAAATTTAATAAAATTATTTTATTTTAGTCTTTTATTCTGCTTTTCTATATTAATATTTGACTCTTTTCTTCAATATTTTAGTGGACAAAATATTCTTGGATGGAAATCTGAAAGTAATAGGATTAGTAGTTTTTTTGGAGATGAATATATACTTGGAAGCTACCTTAGTAGATTATTGCCAATACTTTTTGCATGCGCTGTACTTTTAAAAAAACAAAATGAGCAACTTTTTTTGTATTCATTATTTATCTTATTTTTGACTGAAGTAGTTGTTTTTTTAAGCGGAGAAAGAGCTGCCTTTTTTTACATAAATTTGTCTGCTTTTTTCATACTTCTATTCATTCAAGATCATAAAATCAAAAGATTTATTACATTGTCATTAGCTATAATTACTATTTTTATTATTTCTATTTTTAATCAGAACGCTAAAGAGAGAATTTTTGATTTAACAATAAAACAATTTAATATATTTCATGAAAAGTCAAATAAAGATAAAAATATTTATATTTTTTCGAAACAACATACGCATCATTATATTTCTGCATATAAGATGTTTAAAGATAATAAAGTAATCGGGGTAGGTGTAAAAAATTTCAGGAACAAATGTTCTGAAGAAAAATATTATGTCTCAGATCTTTCATGTTCAACTCATCCTCATAATACTTATATACAATTTTTAAGTGAAACCGGTTTTGTAGGCTTTTGTTTTATAATCCTTGCCCTTTTTTATGTAGTAAAATATTTTTTGAAAAATTTATATACAAAACGTAATCAAGAAAATAATTTTTATAATTTTAAATTATGTTTAATCTCATCCTTTTTAATTACTCTTTGGCCTTTTGTTCCAAATGGAAACTTTTTTAATAATTGGCTTTCAATTATTTATTTTCTGCCTGTTGGATTTTTTATTTGGTGTTCTAAAAATAAAGCTTAGAGTTTTGCTTTAAGTTTTCTTAATTTTTTATGTCTTTTTAGATTTTCGTCTTTTTCTCTTTTCTTTTTTTCAGAGGGTTTTTCGAAATGGCTTTTTAATTTGAGTATTCTAAAGGTACCTTCTTTTTGAAGCTTTTTTTTCAAAACTCTTAGAGCCTGTTCTAGATTGTCATTTTTTACTTCTATTTTAATAACCTACCTCCTAAAGCGGGGTCAGATAGCATTTTGGAATAAAAAAGTCTATATATAACTATCGTATTAATGGAATATTTTAGTCCAAAAGTTAAAAAAGGAATAGAGAGCAAATCCAAAACCATTTCACGTCGAGGTTTTGTTTTAGGATTAGCGAAAGTTGCTTTCTTCGGAATAATAACGTCCAGATTAGCTTATTTACAATTATTTAAATCCAAAGAGTTTAAGCAGCTTTCAGATAGAAATAGATACAGAGAAATTAAAGAGGTTCCTGAAAGAGGGGTTATTTATGATTTTAAAAATAGGATTATTGCATCGAATAATCAAGTTTATCTCTTAAGTATATTTCCAAATGAGATAAAAAATTTAAATGAATTTTTCTATGAACTAAAACCTTATATTGATTTTGATATTTTAGAGATCAAAAGATTTAAAAGAGAAATCTATAGACACAAGAAGACGAAAAAATATCAAGCTTATATAATTGATAAAAAATTACCATGGAAAGTAATTTCAAATATAAATTATAATCTTAGTAATATTTCATATGTGCAACCCATAGTATCCTTTGAAAGAACTTATTCTCATGGCAAAGAGTTTGCTCATATTGTAGGATATGTTGGTGAACCAAATAAAAAAGATTTAAAAAGTATATCCGAGAAGTTTCTTAATACACCAAATCTTAAAATTGGAAAAAATGGTATCGAAAAAAAATTTGAAGATTTAATCATTGGATCACCTGGAAAATCCGTAATTGAAACCAATGCATTTGGAAGGCAGTTAAAACAAATTAGTTACAACCAAGGAATAAAAGGCAAAAATTTTAATTCCACTTTAGACTCTGAGCTTCAAGTTTTTGCAAATAAAACATTGGGTAATGAAAGTGGATCTGTAATTGTGATGACCACGAGAGGTGAAATAAGATGCTGCACGTCTTCACCATCATTTGATGCAAACCTATTTACATACGGAATCAATTCTTTTGAATATAAAAAGTATCTAAAGGATGAAAAAAAACCTCTAAGTAATAAAGCTTTATCCTCTCAATATCCTCCCGGAAGTACTTTAAAAATGCTAGTTGCAATCTCTGCAATGGAGAATGGAATTGTGAACAGTAACTTTAAAATTAGATGTAAAGAGAGCACCGAATATTTTGGTCAAAAATATC
>Ga0255759_10000100_pt1 | contig 74354 bp, 60 predicted proteins | sample 101ome_20_FD_179959 | JGI IMG/M metagenome (GOLD analysis project Ga0255759, IMG submission 179959) | Coastal salt marsh microbial communities from the Groves Creek Marsh, Skidaway Island, Georgia - 101404AT metaG (version 2) | ecosystem: Environmental > Aquatic > Marine > Intertidal zone >... | reverse complement strand
CACGCCCTGTACCAGTTGAACTATCTGCTGCTCTTCTTGATACTTCGCCTGCGCCGCTACCACGCCCTGTACCAGTTGAACTATCTGCTGCTCTTCTTGATACTTCGCTCGAACCCGAACCTCTGCCAGTGCCAGCCGTGCCGCCCATTGGTCCTACTTCGGGGTCGCCTAAAAAGTCTTGATCAGCATCTACATCGTAACTGGGTACTGACTGATCTGCTGGCTTGTTGGATCCTGAATCACTGCTACTTGGTGTGTCGAATACATCAGGTCTATTTGTAAATCCTTCATCTTCGTCGTCAAAATCATCTACAGGACTTGTACTACTTGGCGAAAAGTCTCCTTCGTCATTACCATATAGATCATCTTCAGGATCAGGACCTGATTGATCTGCTGGCTTGCTAGGTTCGCTACTTTGTCCTGGTGTGTCGAATACATCAGGTCTATTTGTAAATCCTTCATCTTCGTCGTCAAAATCATCTACAGGACTTGTACTTCCTGGAATAAAATCTCCCTCGTCGTCACTGTATAAATCATCTTCAGGATCAGGACCTGATTGATCTGCTGGTTCTTGATCAGCATCGTTAGGATCAATCCTAACAGGTTCTTGGCTTTGTGAAGGATCATCAGTAGTAGAACTGTCTTCAGTTCCGTCCAAAGTAGTTGTTATTTCATTCCAGTCTAATCCATCAAAGTTAGGATCATTTAAAGATGCTGCTAATTTTTCTAAAAGTTCTTTATCACTTTCCATTTGTTCAGTCGGTTCTGTGCCAGCTAAACTTGGCAAGTCATATAAGCGAAGTTGATCTTCTACTTTATCTTTTAATTCATCTGATGGTAAATTTTGATAGTCGTCACCTAATAGATAGGAAAATTGAGTATTTAATTCTTCAGGCATGTCATCATTAGGTATGACACCAGTTTCGGCTACTGTAAGAATTGTATCATTAGATTTTTGTAAATTTTTTACTGTATCTATATCATTCGCTGATTGTGCATTTGCAATAGTAGCATTTAGAATGTCTAAAAAAAGCTGTGTAAATCTAATCATAGGGTAGTTAAAATCCTCTGTAGATTTTATATTTTCAGGCCAATATTCTTTAGCAGCATTCATAGCATTTACTGCTGCATTATGTGTATTTTGCAGTATACGTTTACTATATTTTAAGTCACTTTTTAAAAGTAAACCTTCTGGTTTGCCGCCTGTAATCACAATTGTGTTATCATCAGCTTCGTTAACAATTTGTGTAAGTTTGTTAAGATACTGCCTAATATCTATAGTCATTTTATCCCCCTACAACAGCTTTTGCATTTTCTGAAGCTGGTATATCTTCTGATTCACCGGTAGGCACGCCAGCTGTTGGTTCATGATCTCTTTCTTGTCTTGCTTTTTCTAATTCTTTTAGAAGTTCCATCACTCTGTTAGAACCTACAGATTCTTGTGCACTTTCGCCGCCTAAATCTTCTTGTGTTAACACTGCTTCATATGGAGCTGCATCTTCGGGCTCGTCAGTTTGTTGTTCTTCAATAGGATCGCCTTCTCCACGCACAATGATGTGACTATGTCCTACACCGCAACAATCTACTAGATATCTTTCTAGCACGTAAGGTGTAGTTGGATATTGCACTTCTGCTTCAAAATGATTAACTTCGCAATTTGTAAGTTGCGGAAAATCTAAAGGCTTTGCTTGTATTGGTGTAGTTTTGCCTGCAGAAAGATTTAAAAGTTTAAATTTGTCTAAACTTCTTTCTAAATCGTCTTTGAATCCTTCTGGCATTTCTCCTGCTAGACGGATAATAAATTTATATGTTTTAGTTGACTCAGTCAAAAAATCAGAAAAAGTTCTCATGATAGACTCCTATAAAACTATTTATCTATTTTCTTTAATGTATCAAGCAGTGCATTGCGATCAATTACTAAATCATCTCCATTCACTGTATCAGCAGGTTCGCTAGAAGATTGATCTAATTTTTGTTTGCGTAATTGCAAATCTATCATTTTCACTTTTTTATCTAATTTTGCAACTTTGGCATCTAGTCCTGTTTTTAACATTGTGCCCGCGACTTCGAAAATTCTACCACTATATCTAAGTTCTGCGTTCATACCTAAGTCCATAAGCTGCTCGTAGCTGTCTAATGCACGTTCAGCGATGTCATTAAGTTCTTTGTCTGATTGTGCACCTAACCCAGATACTCTTGGTAAAGCACTTGATATTTTGTCTACTTGATCTGCAACAGATTCAACTTCTTCTGCTTTAGCAAGCTTCTTCTCATAGCTTTTTATATTTTCTTCTTGTGCTTCTTGTACTTTTTCTTCGTCAATAAAATCTTTATTGCCAGGAATATCAAAAAGTTCTTCTAATTTTTTAGTCATAGTAGTTCCTATTATATACTACTATTTATATTAGTGTTTTATTTACGACGTTTTCCTTGGTGGAAGATGTCGTCTTCGTTAATAATTCTAAACACTATTCCGTTTTGCGAACACCAAACAGAAGCTGCTTGCCATTTTGCTTGATTGATTACCCATTGTGTTGCATTACGTTGACTACGTTTGGCACTTTCTTTTAGTGTTTGATTTTTTGGCTTTATCTCAACAAGTTCGACTTTACTTTGACCAGTACTATCTTTGTAACGTAGTAAAAAATCAGGCACATATGTTGTTTTTTTATTGGTCAAAGGATGTTTGTAAGGAATCCTTAATGGTTCACTAGCCCATTCAGTGACGTTTGGATTTTCATCACAAAAGCGCATAAATGCAAACTCCCAACTACTTCTGTATAAAGGTAGTTTATTACCCATATACTTTTTGGGATTTTTTACATTGTACTTTCCTTGTGCAAACTTTGGCATTAGAAAATTACATTTCTATTTTCAACTGTGCTTTGCCTATTTACTTTCTTTGTTCCGAGTATGCTTGTGTTTAATCTATTATGATTTAAAACTTCAGTTACAAGTTCAGAAAGTTGATTTGTCGAATAAGCTTTCATAGTGTCTAATAAACTGAAAACTTTTACATTGTCTATTTTTGCTTGTTGTAGTAAAACTAAACTTACAGCATCAGCTGCTGGTTTACTAAATCTACGTTTTTCAAAAAATCCTCTTACTGCTACTATTTCGTTAGTTGAAAATTCTAATTTTTTAGTAAAGTAAGTGTCAAAAAATTGATTCACTTTTTTATCGTTAGATTTGTTTGAAGTTGAATCTATAGGTAAACTACTGTTGGTACGCATTTATATTCCTAATTTACTATCAAGGCTTGCTAAGAAACTTGCATTTGTACTACGTGCTGCATATTCTGCATCTGCTGCTGCTAAATTCCCTGTGCCGCCTTCTGCTTGATACTGCTGCCTAAATAAAACTCGTCTAGCGCTTTCTAAAGCTGCTGGATTATTTAATAGTTCTGTCTTAGACGTGTTTACAATTTGTTTTGTTCTCTGCTGTAAAGATATAGTAGATTCTTGATTGTTATCTACTTTAGGAAAAGAAAACTCCTCTAACCCGCTGGTTAGTGCATTATCTCTTTCAGTAAAATTATTAGTATTAAAATTATTCCTTCTCAATTTAGAGAAAGTAAGATTACTTTGTTCTTTTCTTTGCTGCTGTTGCAGTGTTCTATTTTTAAATTCATTTTCAAATTGCTTGTTTTGTAATGCTGCATCTTGTAAATCAAATGTGTTAGCTAGTTCTACATTGTTAAAATCTTTATCTACGTTAGTAAATGATAATGTACTAGGTTGATGGTCATAACGTGATTGTGTAAATCCGTCTGGTTCGCCTCCATCTTCTTTAATCTGTCCTGTTTCTGTAAACACTGCTTCGTACTGTATTGTTATACTATTTGCTAAAGCTTTTGCACCTTCTGAATAGTCCAAGTCATCATGATCAAATTTAGATAATATTGGGTTCACTAGTGTGTATCTTGTATAGTTTCCTCTTGATAACTGACTAACGTGTATTTCTCTAAAGAAGTGCTTTTGCGGTATACGTGCGTCTAACCCATACCTAGCTAAACCAGAAGCATAGACGTTATCAGGGTTATAACCGCTTGGACGAGCACCATAATTTCCGTCCACAAAATAATATTTGTAATATGCTTGTAGTAATGCTGTAGTCAAACTTTTTTTATCGTCATGCAGTTGAACAGTTACAGGATCATACACTATTTTTGTTTGTATATTTTTCTTTTGATTATACCTATTTAATGTTTCTACCTGTGGTGTAAACTTTGGCAGTGAAATATTTTTTACAAGTAAGCCGATCTCATTTATACCTAAACCACTAGCTGCCATAAAGCCTGGTAACATTGCCTTAGCAGCAGGATTTAACACAAAAGCAACATGATAAAGAAATGCTACTTTTGGCGCAAACTCTAGATTATTATCAACAAATAATCTGTTGGCATGCTCGTATGATCCTAAATTGCCTTTCGGACCATAATAACTATCATTTGTTTTTAAGTACGGTGAAAACTTATAAGCCATAATAATATTTATCCATAAAAAAAGGGGGCACAAAACCCCCTCTTTGTATATTAAACTCTAAGTGTATTACACACCAGCGCCTGTGCTTAAAGTGTTTGTAGTACGATCTACTGCTGCACCTATTCCAGCACCTTGTGGTGTTTGAATTGCGTTGTCATAACGTATGTCTAAACTTATAGTCATTGCGTCTGATGTTGAATAGTTAAGCTGATTATAATTTGCACTTGACAAATAACACCCTACTAATTCAAATGTTTCTAGTACCGCAGGTTCATTTATGCCATTACCGCCGTCTAAAATTTCTATATGAGTCTGGAATTTGTAATCTAACCCAGATGCTGCACTTGCTTGCTCATAAAAATCAAACTGTTTTTGTAACTGTTCGCCTACTAGTAACTGAACATTATTATTAACATCTTCACGTAAGTTAATACTTATATTTTGCCATTCGTGCTTACCAGCCAAATATATTCTACTATTGTACGAATGTAGTTCTATTTGATCAAAGTTTACAGTTGGCCTTGTCACGTCAATAACTTGCTTAGTTAATTCAGTAGTAGGTGTACTTACTCCGAAGTTAATAAATGACACTCGGAATCTGTACTGTAACTTTGGCATCAACAGTGCTTGGTTATTTGCGCTCTGATTATTGGAAAGCGGCACTGTCATTTTGTTAAGCGTACCTACTGCCATATTTTTTGCTCCTCTTTGTTACTAGTATTTAGCCGTTTTAGAGATTTGCTATCTCACCGGTATTTTTAATACGCAATGGAATGTAAATAAATTCAATTGCTTTAACTGGTTCAATTGCAATATCAATATAAAGTTCGTTACGATCGATTCTAGCTGGTGTATTATTTGTTTCATCACATACAACTAAGAAGTCATAAAGTGCTCTGTTACCAACAAGCTCTAGTAATAAACTTTCACAAGCTGCTTTGATTTCATCTCTAGTGATTTTATCATTTGGCTCAAATAGATACGGCTTTGCAAGTTTCTTTAACTGCTTTCTCATATAAATGATAAGTCTTGCAACATTTATACGGTCAAGTGCGCTTGCATTTCTTGCTCTTGTTTTTTGTCCGAATGCTACTAAGCCTGAACCACTTATGAAAGTTATAGGATTTATTGCATTTTCATAAAGCGTATCTCTTTGACCATTGTTAAGAGATATAGGTGTATATTCACCTTCACTATTTACAAATCCTGTAGAACTAGCGTTTGTAATACCGCCACGTCTTGTGCCTGCTGGTGCAAACCATGGGAACGAAACTTGGTCACTTAAACTAATAGTTCTAAGCATCATGTGACTTGGCGGAACAACAATATCGTTTCCAAAGTTATCACTTGAGAAACCACTTGGATAGTAAACGCCCATATATTCATCTCTGCTAACAATTCCGTTTTCGTCATCTTGTGGGCTATTTGCGGAGTTAAGTGCATAAGCTTGTAACGATGGAGTATCACTTGTTAATCTAAACGGCGTGTCAGCTACAATAAATGCAGTTAAGTTTCTATCAAAGTTCAAACTAATCATTTCGTTATGTAGCTCTGGATATCCAGGAGTTGCTAGCAAGTTAAAGTCATAGCTTTCGTCGTCTCTAATTTCTTCGCTGCTGTTCATTGCAGACTGTATAGCAGTAACAACTACTTTACGCTGTGCAAAACGTCCAAAGTTACCAGCACCGTTTTCTTTATTTGCACTATCGGTTACCCAACGATGTGGATAGTAGTTAGTCATCGGCACTGCACCTTCTACGCCCATACGTAGATTATCTGCGTTTAAGTCAATGTAATTTCTTTCGAAACGTCTTACATTGTAACCACTTCTACGTAAGTTCCATAGTAGCATACCTTTTGGATATAGTGCTGGGTCTGGAGCATCTGGATCTAAGAAATCTGACTCTAGGAGTTCTTTTATTGTTCCGCTAGGTGCAACTGGTGAGTCACCGCCTGTACCGCCGGATGTTCCAAAGCGAGCATCATCAAATAGCACTCCGTCTTCTGTGCTTTGATCTGTTATGTCTTTTGCCGAGCCCCATTTAGCCTCTATTGGTCCTGGAATTGTACTATCATATACATAAATCAAAGGATAGTTATCTAGGTCAGCTGTGCTTACCCAAATATCGCCATCTACAAGAGCACTACCGTCGCTTTGTGTTTCTGGCATTGTAAATCTAACCTGCGGACCATTTGGATCAGTATCTGCAAATGCATTTTTGTAACCTTTCCAAGTTGTACCGTTGTGATAAAGAATATCAACTTCGTCAATTACACTGCTATACCAACGCTGTCCTTGATCAGCAAGAGCAAGTGGAGCTGCTGTTGATGCTGTGTATGTTAAAGGACGCCAGTTTGTAGCTTGGAACTGTCTAGGACTTGTAGAAGCGCCTGTGCCGTCTACATAGTCTAAGTTTACCATGCTTACTGGATTAGTAGCTGAGTACGGAAGGAATCCTATTGTGTTTAGTAATCCGTCAGTATCTACAAACTTTATTTCACCGCCTAAAGCGTGTGTAATTCTAATTTGGAATAAGTCTGTTACTTCTGCACTTACATGGTCAACATTTGCAGCATTAATAGCATTTGCAATAGCGTCTGCGTCTGCACTCTTACTACCTGTTGTAGTAACACTTACTGTAGTTGCAGCATCGTAAGTTTCTTGATTCTTTTCTGTAGATGTCATTGTAAAGGTATTTGTACCTGCACCTGGATTTGTATCAGAAATTGCATCGGTTGTAATCACTGTTGCGCCCGACGCTACTCTTTCATATATTCTAAAGTTAGCTCTCGGAGGTGTAACTGCATCTACATTTACTTTAGCATAAGTTGTGCCTATTGCAATATTTACTCCGCCGCCAGTTGGATCTAATGCTTTCAAAGCTGCTGCGTTAGTATCATATGCTGTGACTTCTCTTTCATCCCAGAGTAGTGTGGAACTATTCCAGAAATATAAACCTATGTTTAGCCCTAAGTTAGGTGTAGAAGTTTTAAGCCATACACTGCCTGTCGGACGTGAATATGTATCACCAGTTTTCCATTCAGGCACAGAAGTATGTCTTGATACTTGTAAAGCAGGTGGATAATATGTGCCAGCAGTAAGACCCATTTGTGTCAACTTACTGCTGTCGCCGCCTAATATAATAGGGCCGCCTAGTGTACTATCGTCTGCACCCGAACTTGTACCATCGCTGTATATTTCTAAAAAACCGTCTACGTTTGCAGCAGTTATGCCATCAATAGCTAGTGTATTAATATTACTTGCTATTGTAGTCACAGTTTCTTGGTCAACAGCAAGCACAGTGCCATTAATTGTAATGTTTGCACTGCCGGCAGTTAGTGTAGGGTTTGCTGAACTAGCTTTAATTGTAGGCCAACTTTTTGTCCATGCGCTTGAACCTACTTCTACCCAAGTACCACTTATGTTTTTGTACCAATACTTTACAACATTAGTCAAAGTTACTACAGCATATTCGCCAATTGCACCTACAGAACCCTTAGGAGTATAATCTGCACCTGCATAATCTACAACCTGATTTTGTTTTGTAATGTATATAGGTACTGCGTTAGAAAAAGTTTGCCCATTTGTTACAGTCTTAGCAGCGCCGTTCCAAACTTGAATTCCCCATTTTGTGTCATCTGCGTCTAGCCAAGCTGTACCGTTTGGCGGAAATGCATCCGGCGCTTCGTTGGTTGGTGCTAGCTCTGCAAGATCTACGTCTGCTCTCACTACATAAGCACGGTTGCTTACGCCTAAGTAAGAATATGCTGCTTGCAATCCATATTCATTCAGTTCACCGCCGTGAATTGCATTATTGTTTTCGTCTGTTTCGAAAACAGGATCACCAAAGAAATCTGCAAGTTCACGCTGCGAGCTTATTAAGTAAGGCTTTCCAGCGTTTGCGCTAGTAGTCCCTTGTGCAATACCTGTTGCTGAAGCATTTGCCTTGTTTTCGCGACTTGCAACAAATATCATTGGAATTGTACCAGGTTCAGCTGGGGTGTAAAAACTTTCGTCTATTACTGTGACCTGAACGCCTGGTGAAACTAATCCTGCCATGTTTTTCTCTCCTAATGGGTTTTTAGTATTTATACATTTTGAGAGAAAAAGTTGTACTATTTACGGTGATCTGCTATGAATTGAACTACAGAATCTATTTGCTCTCTAAGATAAATTATATCTTTATTATTGTCAATTACAAAGTCGGCCATCGATATATCTAGAGTCATACTATTACTTTGTTCTTGTGGTAAAACTTTTGATCTATCAACCCAAAGCGCAAAGTCAAAAACTTTTTGTTCTTTCATAGCATGAAACTCTTTAGCGTTTCTAAGACCGCAATAAATGTCATATGCTTTAAAAATTTCAGTGCCTAACTTTGCAGGATTATCTTTATTATATCCACTAATTAAATCATACCATTCGGCCCTGTGATTATGCCTATCTACATAGCATTCTTCATAGTTTTTGTAATTATATTTTTTTTTAAGTTGATCATAGATAAACAGTTGTGCACAAAACTCACTACTGCTTATAAAATTATAACCATAATTTTCTTTTAAAATGTCACAGACTGTATCTTTACCGTGGCGACCATGACCAATAACAAGTAATTTCATTCTTATAATATATATGAATTTATTACTTGTGTCAATATAAATTAGCCTATAGCAAATCCATATCCCACTCCACCAGATACTGCTGTTGAAACTTCTTTTTCTAATTTTTCTAATTCAACAGTTGCTTCTGATTTAAGTTGGCTACCGTTTAAACTTGTACCGCCTTGAGGACCTGCAATAGTAGCAAATTTTTCTCTTGCTTCGCCTAGCATAAATTTTGCAGTTGCTAATGTATAATCTTTAATCCATTGTTTTGCAAGATAATCGTCTAGCAATTGGTCATCTGGTCTGTAATTATAACACATCAAAAGCAAGTTTTCTTTAGTACGTGGACGTTGTAACAAAGTTAATTTTTTTGTTGTGGTATTCCATTTGAATTCTATAAATGAACCGAACATTCGTCCTACTAATTCTTGATATTGTGTGAAAAAGTTATATGTAGCTAGTCCGCCTAAATTAGAACCACTAAGCAAATATGTATTTGTATATGCAAGATTGAAAGGTTCAAATAGTGTGCCGCCGTCGCCACCACCTGATCTAGAACCGATAGATCTTCTAAATATTTGACGTACTTCTACAATTTCACTAGGAAGTGTATACTCATTTTGGTCTTCCACTGTAGGCATGAAAAAATAAGCTTCTTCAACACTATTGTCAGATCTTTGTCTAAACTTTATGAAAGCTTTTTCTAAAGCAGTTTCATAATGGATAGGGTCAAGTTCTATATCAACCATACCTCCGCCTAGTAAGGTATGCACATAATCATAAATTTCTTGTTTTGTAGTAGTCGCCATTGGGTTTCTCCATACTATTTATGTTACTAAATACAGTATGCCGAGACTTAGTTTATATAAACCCGAAAAGGGCCCAGATTACGAATTCTTAGATAATCAAATCTTAGAAATGTTTACTGTAGGTGGAGTAGATATGCATCTACATAAACTTATGGGTCATAGCTTATCTGAAGCACAGATAGAAGACGGGGTAACAAATTTAGATGCATTGTCTGTTCAAGACATGTTGTTTCTAGAAAATAGAGACCGAAGTTACGAAAAAGATGTCTACACAATTAGATGTGTTTACAATGTAGCTGATTTAGATTTTGATTTAAGTCAGTTTGGAATGTTTTTAGCTAATGACACACTGTTTCTAACAGTCCATATAAGAAGCACAGTAAAAACTTTAGAAAGAAAAATTATCGCAGGAGATGTAATTGAACTTCCAGCATTGCGAGACGAGTATGCTTTAAACGATTCAAACTATGCATTAAAAAGATATTTTGTAGTTGAGGATGTAAGTCGTGCTTCACAGGGTTATACACAAACTTGGTATCCACACTTATATAGACTTAAACTTAAAAGATTGACAGATAGTCAAGAATTTAAAGACATACTTGATATCGAAAACGAAGATGGAACTTCAGTTCGTGATGATAACAGCGTTTTTGATGCAGAAGTTTTTATCAACAATAAAATTGTAGAAGAAGCAGAATTAAATGCCTTACTAAGTGGTTACGATACTGCACATTTCTTTACTATTCAAACTGACGAAAATGGCGACATAGAACTGTTAGAAACAAATAATGATGATATTTTAGATGATATGCGAAAGCCAGTAAAGTCTGGATATAAAGGTTACTTGTTAGGTGACGGATTACCACCAAATGGAACCCCGTTTGGCACTGGAATTTATTTTCCAACAAATGCAGAAGACGGTGATTATTTTCTACGAACAGATTATTTGCCTAATAGATTATTTAGATACACAACTGATAGATGGAATGTTATGGAAGACAACGTAAGACTTACACTAACAAATACAAATACACGTAATACTCAAAAGACATCCTTTATCAATAATACAAAAACTGATGTTATTGCCGGCGATACTGTTGAAGAGAGACAAAGTCTAAGCAAAGCTCTACGTCCAACAGAAGATTGAGAGATAAACAATGCAGCACTTTTACGATAATCAAATAAGAAGATATTTACTTCAAATGGTTAGGATGATGAGTAACTTTTATTGGACTGACGGTAGCAGTAATGAAAGACAGATACCCGTAGCATACGGAGACATGTCACGGCAGGTTGCTAATTTAATATCGCAAAATAGTGAAGCATCAATGCCAAGTATTCCTAGAATGGCTGTATATGTTACAGGACTAGCTATAGACGATAGTCGACGTGGTGATAGCTCCTATGTGAATAAACTCCATATACGAGAGAGACGTTATGATTCTGCAGGTAATGAGTACCTTGAGCAAGAAGGTAAAAACTACACTGTTGAAAGACTTATGCCTACTCCGTACACTTTAACTATGAATGTTGATATATGGAGTAGTAACACAGATCAAAAATTACAAATTTTAGAACAGATACTTGTTTTGTTTAATCCTAGTTTAGAATTACAAACTACAGACAACTATGTTGATTGGACTAGTTTAACAACGGTAAGACTAACAAATGTAAATTGGAGTAGTAGATCTATTCCGTCAGGTACAGATGATGCAATTGATATTTCTACTCTAACTTTTGAAACTCCTATTTTTATTAACCCTCCTGCAAAAGTAAAGAGACTAGGGGTTATTACAAATATTATTGCAAGTGTTTTCACAGAAGATACAGGAAATGTAGTAAATGGTTTAACAAAACCAGAAATAAATCAATACAAAGATAGCGACACATTAAACACAAATACAAATACAGTGATTAAATCCGATGGTAATAGCGGTATAGTAGAAGAAAGAACAAACGAAGGAATTTCTATTGGTGAAGCTGATGCTGTAATAGGTATAAATTATCAAGCTGCTAGTATCGTTGTTTTGAATAATACAGCAACTCTACAACGTGGCGAAGGATTACCTGACGTAACATGGGAAGGTTACATAAACGCATTACCTTTCCACTTCACAGACTATGTTACTACTATAAAATTACGTAGAGCAGATACAGGATATGAAATAAGCGGCACTGTGTCATTAAGTTCGAATGATCCCAGAGAGCTTGATATTAATTTTGATACTGATAGCACTCCGAGCGATACACTTTTAGAAGGTGAAAATGGCACTAGAGGCACAGTAGATTATATTGTAAATCCTAGGAATTTTGATCCAAGAAACGTGAGTAGTGAAAGCCCCCGTATTTTACTACTAGAAGCTATCAATACAAGTGTTAATGTAGGCCAGGATGTAGGTTCTACTCCGAACAATTACGTGTACGACGGACCAGACGCATGGAAGAATGCAGACGGGAGTGATTTCATTGCAGGTGCTAATGATATAGTAGAATGGACGGGCACGAAATGGAATGTAGTATTCGATGCAAGTGTTGCAAGTTTAGATAGTACAATAATATATACAACAAATATAAACACCAATATACAATATAAATTTGACCCCGACGAAGGCGAATGGTACAAGGCATTTGACGGAATTTACCATCCGGGAACATGGCGTCTAGACTACAATTGATAATATATATTATATGAGCAATATTAGGTGTAGCGGAGCAATGATTTATTCTCTTGCTACTAGACGATTTTTATTTTTATATAGAAAACAAAGTAAAAACAGCAATGTGTGGGGATTAGTTGGCGGCACTAACGAATATGAAGAGTCTCCGGGCGAAGCATTATATAGAGAAATTGACGAAGAAATAGGTAAAGTAAACATACTTAAAACAATACCTATCGAAACTTTCACAAGTAGAGACAAACGTTTTAAATATTATACTTACGTTTGCACAGTTGAAAACGAGTTTATACCTAAACTAAATGACGAACACTCTGGTTATGCATGGGCAAGTTATAACGACTGGCCTCAGCCTTTGCATCAAGGTATAGTAAAAACATTGAAAAGTAAAGTAATTAAAAATAAGTTTGAGACAATTTTTTCAGTGCTTCATTAAATGTCAATGTAATTATACAACTTAGGTTTAATAATTTCGTTTTGTTCTAGCCACTCAACAGCAAGTTTTTTTACATTATTATCACTGCTTTCGCTAAATTTACTGCTATCACTCAAGTGATCTAAATGATCATATAACATTTTTATAGCATCTCTATCCTGTTTTCCACTTAGCTTGATACGATTAAGTAAATCAAAAACCACTTGATTACCATGAGTAGTATTCATTCCAAATGTCATAAAGTTCTCACTTGTCGAAGTTATGAAGCACAGTAATAGGTTTTCCTAAATCTGGTGCAGAGGTAAATTGCAAATAATAACCATCTAAATAAGGACCGGTGCTAGATCCTGCTTTTAAAATAAATCCAGTGCCTGCTACATAGTTTGCAATGTTTGCGCCTGATGTATCAACTCCTAGTTCGAGTCTATTTGCTGCAGGAACGCTTTCAATATTATGACTTCCCGGGGACGACGAATCGTCAGTGTTTAACAGTTCTAGGTTATCGTCAGTGCTACTTTCAACCTGACTTACATACACTAGATCGCCTTGCGATAATCCATGAGTAGTAGCTGTTTGTATTACAGTTGTAGTGCCAACACTAATAATAGAGTCAATTTCGATTCTATTACCTGGATTTTGAACTATTGTGTAGTTAGTAGTTGCTAATTGAAAAACATTTTCAACAAGCACTATAATATTTTGCGCCGCTGCTGGATTTGGGTAATCACTGTCACCACTTGCTAATGGACCAAAAATAGTTTCAACAGCATCACCGTATCCTACTGTTTGCTGTGTGATAGTGGTAGGCTCTTTAAAGCGCATTTTACGTAAAGCGCCATTTTGATAACATTCAAACTCATTACTTGTTGTGTTGTAACGTATATGACCTTCAGTATAGCTTGTAGTAGCATCTGCTGTTGTACCTTTAGGCACTAACATCATATCTGTACTATCTAATACAACTTGACCGTTGATATCGTAGATTACACCCTTGCCTTCAACAGCAGCCCTGTTTGTAGTTTGACGTTTTAAGTATCTCATTATGCCACCATATAACTAATTGTAGCAGACAAACTTGTGCTTGCATTGTTAAACGTAACTACATCGGTTTCTTCTATTATAATTCTAGAAAAATCCCATACAAAAGTATCGCCTGCATCTACAGTAACAGAATTTGCAACTCTGTTTTCGTTATCAACTGATTCGCCATCTGGCCTAAAATGCAGATCAAATGATTGCGAAGAACCTGAGTTGTTACAAACAATTATATTCAAAATTGCATACTTTGTACTTGCTGGCACAGTCAATATGTCAGTGTTACCTGCTGCTAATGTTGCGTTTGCTATTGCCATTTTTTAAATCCTTAAAATAACATTGCAAAAAGCAATGCTTTATCTTTACTTATAAGTTCACTTGATGTGCTAGCACTGTTAATGAAGTGTAAACCGGTGTTGCCTGCTCCGACTGTATCACCATAAATTTTTACACCTTCGCTAGGCGCAGTTGGAGCTGATGCATCTTCTGCTTGGAATGTGGTGTTTGTGATAATAATTGCATCATCTGCTCTAATACTTCCTGTACCGCCGGCACTAAGAATAAGATCTGCACTTGTACTGTCCGCATTAAGCGTTGAAATTTGATTATCTTGTATTCTTATATTATGAAGCTCTGTACGATTAGAATAAAAATTAAATGGATTTAATCCATCTACTTCTACTGCTACTCTACTTTCTTGCAAAGTTACATCTTCGTCTAGCGCTCTTACTTTCGTATCAGCACTGACAATTTGATTAGCCCCTGTGACTGTAAGTCTATATGTAACTAGATCATTTACTGCTTTAGCGTTTGGTATAGCATCATCATCTATGATATAGCCGCCGCCAAGATCTACAATTATTCCGCTTGCATAACGATAAACGTTTTCTTCATAATTTGCTTCGCCAGCTACAGAAATATGACTACCAGGTGTAGTTAAATATAACGTGCCTTGTGCATGAATACTGTTTGTGCTTAATGGCAAGTGTGCACCTGTAGAGTCTTCTAGTTTAAAACTACCAGTGCCTGACGAGCCAGCAGTGTAAAATGCTGTTTGTTCATCAAAAACAATACGTGCATTATTAAGACTACCTCGGTCTAATTCAACTCCTGACTTATAATTAACAGATGCGTTTATACCAGCACCAGTTTCGCCATCGTTTAAAACAATTATATTATCGTCTATTGTAACAGTTTCTGATTCAACAGTAGTAGTTGTACCAAGAACTTGTAGGTTTCCTTTAATGACAGTGGTTCCTTGTATAGAACCACTGTCACCTGTGGTGTCAAGGGTAATGGTTCCTGAAGAACCGTTATCTACAACTATACTATAATCGTCGTTATGTACTCTAACAATCCTTGACATGTTTTACCCTTAAATTGCAGTAAGTCTTAGAATAGACTCTGTTGAGTCATCTTCAGTAGCCCATGTATAACGATTGCCATCATAGTCTATAGCAGTTCTGTTAAAAAGCTTTGCAATTGCAATTGCTCCGCCACCAGCGCCAATGCCAATAAGTTGACATTCAAAGTTAGCATTAGGTGCAGAACCGTCTGATGTTAGTCTACAAATTCTTGTGATTGTATCACCGTCGTTTGAACAGTTAAATTTGTTTGTGCCTCTTTGTGAAAGTATTTTACCTTCAATTAAACTAGAGCCATCGTGGAATCTAATTGGAATAGTTGGTGTAGCGTCAACACCTGTTGCGCCAAAATTTCTTTTATTTACTGGACGTCCCATTTTTTTCTCCTTTGTGACGTTCTAGGTCTACGCTGTGGGTACAGCATAAGTCCTCATCATTGAGGTTCTCTCTATGACATTGTATTTATCAACATAAGAGAAAAGGCATGCTGCAAAACAACATGCCTTTTTCTATAAAAAAATAGGTGAAGGATTAAGGATTACCTTCAATGGGTCTTTGGCAGACTCCTGTCTACTCGACCCAAACTTACCTGCATCTGCTAAGACGGGAAGCTATCCCCTTCGGTATTACTTTATCCGCATCTGCCACGGATTATTCAGTCAACCTATATTGTAACAACGTCTTGTTACAGTGTTTAATATACAGTCTTTGTTTATAAAGTCAACCAAAAAAAGTCAAAAAAATAGGGCCCGTAGGCCCTATTTTATAAAATAAACTTAACTTAGCTAAAGGATACGTTACCGTTAGTAATAGCAACCTCAGCTAGGTAGTCACCAGCGTTACCTAGCGACGAAGCAGTGTTAGAAAGCTCAACATAGCCGTAGCGTGTTAAGAAGCTAACTACTGGTTCGAATGTGCTAGGATCTAGTACCACACCACTTGACATTAGCGGGATGTATGGGCAATAGAACGCTGCTGCATCAGACTCGGAAGAACCTTTGTAACCAACAAGTACAGCTTGGCCGTCACCTGCATAGGTGTTTACGTAGATCTTCATAGCGTTGTTTAGAGTACCAACCATCTTTGTGTTAGTTGGTGCTTCGAAAGTACCTTCAGTTGTACGAGCGAACGCAGAAGTAGTTGCAGACTGAAGAATTGTAAGAGCGAATGGACTTACAACTGCCCAGTTACCTGCGCCACGACGTGTACGCTGTGCAATTAGGTTAGCTGCACGGTTAATTTGAACTGCAAGTGCTGCGTGCTCATCACCAACGAATGTAGCTGTACCAGACACTGCTGCCTGATCGTATGTTTCAACTGTACCAGCAAGTGTACCTAGGCTAGCTAGGATCTCTTGGTCGATTTCAGCTGTTATTTCTTGTGCTAGAGCAGCCATGATCTCAGCTTCAACATCAATACCATGCTGTGACTGTGCATCCTGTGCAGCTTCAAAAGTCCAGCGAGCGGATAGCTTACGTGACTTAGCTTCAACAGTTTGCTTTAGGATCTGAATGCTTAGACGGTTACCAGCGGAACCTTCTAGGTTAGCTGTGTTAGCACCTTTACCTGTAGAAGTGTTACCGGAGTAAGCTTCTGCAATCTTGAATGGTGAAAGTGCTTCTTCACCTGCAACTGCACCACTTGCACCAGAACCAGCTGTGTCGCTGTAGCGAACACGTAGAGTGTGGATCTGACCAACTGGACCTGTCATTGGCTGTACACCAACAATTTCGTTTGCAATTACAGTCGGCATTACACGTCTGATCACTGGTAGGATCACACGGTTAAGGGTAGCAACGTTACCTGCACCAGTTGCACCAGCAGTCGCGGTTTCCATCAAGTGCTTACGAGTGTTTTCGAGAGTTGCTTCCATTACGGATTTTTTGTTACCGTTTAGGCCTTCAAGCAAAGCACTTTTAGTGTCGTGCCAGCGACCTTCTAGTAGTTCTGACATAATTAATCTCTCCTTATTTTAAGCCTGCAAGACGCTTGATGTCAACGACATTATTATCGTCTGCTGTAGAACTAATGTTATTATTTGTTTCTTTGTTGCCTGTTACTTCTTTGCCTTCTGTTAATTTTGCCTTATTACTAGCTGCTGCTTTAGGAGCATCTCCATCAATAACCGCAGGTAAGTACTTGTTAAACGCTGTTTCTAACTTAGCAGTTTGGACACTTTCTAGTAGATCAGTCATTATTTCTTTTTGCTTTCTGCTCAAAGGTGATAGCAACTCATTTACTTTTTCTGTGCGCACTGCACTCTCTTTCAGAAGCTTGATTTCAGTATTCTTGCTTTCTGACAATTTGTTAGCTTCAGCTATTTTCTCTTCAGCTTCTTTCAGTTGTGTCTCTTTTTCAGCCACAACATTAAGAAGTCTTGCAGTTTCGGACTTTTTATTTAAATGACTACCAACATATTCTTGCTGGAATGATTCAAACAATCTGCGTCCAAAATCATTTTGACGTGCTACTGTGATATCTTCTTTCAACTGAGAAAGTTCAGTCTTTAATGATTCACTTACAGTTTTGTTAACTAGTTTAGCACTTGTCTTGATAAAGTCTTTCTTTACTTCATCAAATGCGTTTCTTGATTCACGCATCAACTTAACTTTTGTTTCAGCTAAGTCTTTCTTATCTGTATAGAATTCTGAAATCTCTTTAGTAAGAGCTTCAATTACAAATTCTTCTAATTTTTCAAACTTTGCTGCAACTTGTTTTTGATCTTCATGTAGTTCAGAAACTTCTGCACTTAGCTGTTCCATGATAAAGCCTTCAAGCTTTTCAGAGTGGTCACGCATTGCTACAGCATACTTTGCCTTTGCTTCTGCTAATTGCTTACGATCTTCTTGGAATTCTGCAATTTCACCAGCTAGTGATTCTTCAAGCATCTTGTCAATAGATTCAACCATTGTCTGCTTATCGTGCTCATATTTACGTGCAAATTCTTCACGAAGCTCAGCAGTTACCTGCTTTTTGTTTTCGTCAATTTTATTATTCCACGCATCTTCTATGTCGGCACGAATTTCTTCCGATACTACATTATTTTCAAATAATGTTTTTAGTGCATCCAACATATTATTCTCCTGTTATTGGAGACCACTGATTATATTAACCAGCGATTCTTTTAGATATTTTTGTGCCTTTGCATCGTCTTGAACTTCTCTGCCTAATTGTAATGCCTTGTATCCGCCTTTAGTATTCAGTAAATGTTCATAAATTGGACTTGGATAAGCACTAGGAGCACTTGGTTGTGCAACAATATCAACTGTTACAATTTCAAAATCGCTTACTTGCCCTGATCCGTCTTCTTTTACGTTACCTGAACCTCTGCTGGAAACGCCTAGCTTTACACCGCCTTCGAGCAATGTTTTTACTAGTTGTCCCATTGGTGTTTCTAAAATCTTTAGTTTACCGAAACCTTTTGAGTCTTCACACCACATACCTTCGATCATGTGTGAAACACGATCAAGGTTAATGTTAAGACCGTCGGGATGATCAACTTCACCGAGAACCGAATAGCCGCCTTTAATTTGTTCATTAACAGTTTCGACAGCTTTCTGAATTTCATTCACAGGATAAACTCGTTGGTTAGCGTTTTTGACGCCACCTTCGATGAAAATTCCTTTCATGAACAAATTCTTGCCTTCATTAGCAGACTCGACAACTATTTTGGCCTCGTCATATGTAAGGTTTTCTACTAAGTTGATCATCCCGATTCCTTTGTTTAGCTACCGATTGGTGAGCTAGCTTTGTTGTCTTCGTGTTTAGCTTTCGGAGCTGCACTCATTTTTTTGCCGTTGTTGCCAGGAGCATTTTCAGCATCTACGCCCATGTCTTTAGCAGTTGGTGCTGCACGACCTTTTTCGTCGCCGCCATAGCTTTCGTTAGCTTCGCCGCCCATGTCATTTTTGCTTGCAACAGCTGATTTAGAATTGTCAGCAGTTGGGTTTTCCGGCTTTGGAGCAGGTGTGCTATATTCGTCTAGCTTTTTCATGTAGCGCTTCATCATGTCTGACTCACTAACAGGATCTTCGTCTTCTTCAGCAGACTCTTCCATGTCGTCGTCTTCAACATCGTCTGCTAAATCGTCTGCTGGATCACCGCCCATGTCTTCGTCTTCCATGTCCATGTCTTCGTCATCCATGTCCATATCTTCGTCGTCCATGCCCATATCTTCGTCGTCATCCATTGCGTCAATTGCAGCTTCAAGTTCAGATTTGAGATCGTCTAGCTGTGCTTCTAAGCTATCTATTTGATCTTGCATGTCGCCGCCTTCCATGTCGTCGTCCATGTCGTCCATGCCCATTTCCATGTCAGGACCTTCCATGTCGTCGTCGGCTTCTTCGATATCAAAATCTTCTTCTACGTCGAAATCTTCTTCGATATCAAAATCTTCTTCGATATCAAAATCTTCTTCAAGATCTTCGTCAGCATCTTCTTCTAGTTCTGCATCAACATCTTCTTCGATTTCTTCATCGTACATGTCATTTTCGAGTAAAGACTCGTAAATGTTTCTCGACTTTTCCACAACAATTTCATGAAAAAGATCTTTTGCGCCCTGCACGTCTTCGTTAACAAGACGCTCAAGCATTTCTTCAAACTTATTAGTTTTAGCCATTGCTATATCCTTTCTAATGCATAAAATGCCTACTATTATACACAGGAAAAAATACTTTTATAAAAAAAATTTTACAAAAGGAATTTCGAGTGAATGATTGTAAACTGTCATGTTATTTACGTATTTTATTAAAAAAGTAGTGTTTATACGTACTTTTTTGGTATATTTTTTTATTACTCTGGTATGTTAAAACGTTAATTAAATAAATTTATAAATGTTTCTTTGTGTAGTGTTTGTAAATTGCTAAATTTTAAATCTTCTGGCACGAATGTATCAGGCTCTACTACTCTAACAAATTGAACTTTTGTATGTTGCTGTATTACAGTTTTAGTTTGTTTAAGCCAATTTCCGTGATAAGTTGCACCGTCAGTTGACTTTTTATAATTGTTTGTATCTGCATACATGTTATTAAATTTTGAGCCATTGTTCAAACCTTTGTAGTCAAAACCTAAGATATAGATGGTTTTAGCGCCGTTTTCTATTGCTAAATTCAAGGCCGTAGGCCCACTACTCCAACCTTTACTAGGCTTAAAATAGTTTAAATTTTTAAATTTTTCGTAAGCTTTGTTATAATTTGTCCATACAGAGTTGTGTACATTGTACCCTTCTCTGTTTATTTCCATTACCATTTTAACGTCAACAGCTATTAAATGATGGGGCCTGTGATTGCGATAAAGAGCATTACACCCATACACAATCCCGTGATTCATTAATGCGTCTATATCAATACCACGCCTGCTTGTTCCGTTGCCTATTACAAATGCTGTTACTCCGGAAGTTTTAGGAAGTTCAACAGGTTTTTCTATTATATTAGGCTGGGGTATTGGATTATTTTTGCGTTCTCTTTTGAGTTTTTTCTGTTGTATTTTACGCTTAAGAGATCTATACTCTTCTTTGGTATACTTGCTTTTATCAATTTTGCCCATGGTATTTAGATAGATGCTTGATCAGGCACCTTATACATATCACGTATTCTAGAAAGTTCTTCTTGCTTTTCAGAATTATGGAAATCGCTAGCAAGACGTGCACGATTTATGTCTTTAAGACATAGCCTAGTTACTCGTGTATCCGACGGATCAACAACAGACTGATCGTAGCTGTTGTCATAGCTAGGATCTTCTACATTCTCTAGGTTATCATCAAAATAGAAAAATTCTCTTAAAAACATAACTTTATTTATTCCTAAATTCCGCCTGCGCCGCCTGCTGGAGGAGTTTCCCCTGCTTCTGGCGGAGATGTTGCTGTTTCTGGTGCAGTGCCTTCTTGTGGTACTGCATCTCCTAGATCATCTCCCGGTGCTTCAGTATCTAGTGCTCCTAAATCAGCACCGATGCCAGCGCCACTGATGCCAGCTGATCTCATTTCTGCACTAGGGTCCATAGCAGCAGCATTAGCGTCTTCACCGTTTTCTTCTTGCCACAATATTTCGTTTTCTTTGATTTCTTCTTCAGTAAGGCCTAAGAAACGACTCATTGCAAATCTATTTGAAATATATGGTAGAGCAGCCATTTGTCCGAATGTTGGAACTCTTGCATTATCTAGTTCTGCTTGTCTATAACTTGCAAAGTTTTGTGGCTTTACAAATGTCAAGTCAAACATTTCAGTGTCAATGTTGACACCTTTTTCTAATAGATATCTTTTGAACTCTCTGTTGAATGTTTCTACAAGTAAGCCTTGTAGTCTTTCACAGTAAGTGTTGAAACGCAGTTCTTGAATGTATGCTGTTCCAACTCTACCGTCTTGAAAATTATTTGCACCGTCATCTGCGCCGGTTGGCAAATAGCTCGAAGGAATACGTAGTCCACGCACAAGTTTGTTAGTAAAATAGCGTAAGTCGTCGATCTCACCAAGGTTAGTACCGCCGGGTAGTGTTTCTACTTTAGAACCTCTACCTTCTGCTGTTTGCGGGAAGAAGTAGTCTTCGTTTATGCTAAGTGGGTTGTAGCTTGAATCAATAACATTAGTGCCGCCACCTGTAGCACTTGGTATTCTACGTTGATGAATTTCTGTTTTTACTCTTTCTACAAACTGCATAGCCAAGTGTGCAGGCATGTTACCAACGTCAACGTAAAATACTCTACGTTCTGGCGCACGCTGTACTCTATAGATAATAATTGCGTCTTCTAGCAATTCTTTCTGCTTGTAAACTTTGAATACAGTTTCTAACAAACTATTACCAAACGGGAAGTTGTTGTCTAGTCCTTCGCTCAAACTTAGATGTAAAACATGTTCAGCACCTACGCCAAGTTCTTGTTGTTCTCTGTAAAATCTAGAACCAGCTTGTTGAGCAGCATTGCCTACCATACCTCGTGCTCCGCCAGTAGCGTATGCAGGATTACCGCCCTGTATGTTTCCGCTGGTTTGATGAGGTGTAGTTGCAATACCTTCTACAAAATTAAAGTTAATATCTCTAATAACATATTGTTCAGGTGTTTTGCCCTGACTCTCGTTTACAATAATTCTCGAAACTTTAGCTGGATCTATATGATACAGTTTTTTAGTTTCTGGATCTCTTAAGAATATTTCGTCACCGTACTTAAACACGTTTCTAAAAATTCTAAACATTCTAGTGTCGAAGTCATTTAGTTTGCACCACTGCCTCATGTACTGCGTAAGTATTTGTACTTCTGAACTAGTAGCAGGTTTGTTAAATTCAAAATCAAAATGATTACCTTGATGATTTTTTTGTGTACAAAATTCTGCTAGGATGTCTAGTGCAGCATTTACCTCACTGTCCATGTCCATGGTATTGTACTGACCATAACGTTCAACACGGTTAGGTGAACCGACGTACACGTCTGGCAAATAGCTACTGTAGTTTGCACTAGCCGGTCCGCTTGCATTTGTAGATGCGCCGCTTATAGGACTAGCAGAACCGTCATAGGGTGTAAAATATTTTTTCCAACTCATTGCATTTCACTTGGTTTGATGTTATATTTATGTTAATATTAAACGTATTTAAAAAAGTATAAGTAAGTTTGATGGCTGACAAAAAGACAAAAAAACCAAGACCTGTGCATGTTGACCAAAGTACTCCTGGTCCTATGCTGACTACAGAACAGTACGAAAAGTACTACGGAAACAAACAAAAAGGTAAAAAAGATGACAATCACGACTCTTAAACTGATCACAGGCGAAGAGATAATCGGCGATGTTACACAAGAAAGCGATTCTGAGATAGTTGTAATGCGTCCAGTTACAATGGTAGAATCTGAAGAACCAGGCAGTATTAGTCTTGTACCATGGATCTACAGTATAGACATTGCAAAACCTATTACCATAGATAAAGACAAAGTGTTTTTGACAGCAGTTACTGACATACGTTTTGCAGATAGTTATTCTAAGTATGATAGCAGTCTCACTACTGCACTTGAAGAATTAGAAGCTGAAGAACAGTATGCACAAGAAGAACTAGACGAAGACGATACTGTTACTATTCACTAACGAGCTCCCGGGTTGAATGCTACTATCCCGCCTGTTTGTTGCGCAGTTGTGTTTACCCTATCATTAGCAGCAGCATTTTGCACTAATGAAGTATTTAATTTTTCTGCCATTAATGCTTGATTTTCATTACTTTTGCGAAGTATCGGGATTAACTCAATAAGGCTGTCTATCAGTGGCTGTAAAGCTTCTTGAATTATACCTGGACTAACTTGCTGTCCTTGTCCAGCGTCGGGTTGTGCTTGAAGTATTCTTTGCCGTTCAGCCTTAATAAGGTCACGTTGTTCATTTCTTAAAGTATTAAAATCTAAGAAATCTGCAGTACTAGCTGTGCCTCCTGCGGCTAAGGCATCAATTGTGTCTTCTAAAGCAGATAAATCCTCTAATAATAACCTTTCGTCGGGCCTTAAATCTGTGGCTTGTTTAGCTTGTAAATTATCTAATATATTAGACATTGCTTGTGCATCGGCCTCAACAACGTCTTGTTGATTTATCCTATTTGTCATCAAACCCGCAACATCTTCCACTGTTCCTAAAAATCTGTCAGCTAATGGTACTAAGGTATTAAGTCCTCTTACTAAAATACCATCACTGGGATCTAACAAGTCTGCTATGCCTATATTAATTTTTTTTGATGCTTCTGCTAGTAAAATCTGATTGTCTATAAGAGCATCCATTGTCGCATCAACACCTTCTATTCGACGGTCAATATTTTCTTGAGCTCTAGTTCTTTGCTCAGTAACAAAAGGATCTCGACCAGTGGCACTTGCCAGGCTTGTGCCTAATATAGTTGCTCTTTGTCGTTCTACATCTCTACGTAAGAAACCAAATTCGCTGCCTAAGTATGGAGCAAATCTACCGAACTGCTGCATATTAGCAGCAGACTCTTGAGCGAACACTTGTGCAATTCTATCTTCCATTGCCCTTATTTCTTCAGCACTTGCACCGCTTGCTATCATTGCGTTCATTTGTCCTAGTAGAGCAGTGGTCATAGGCTTTAATGCAGCTTCGATTTCATTTCCAGGTGTAGGCAAGCCGACGCCACTTAAGAATCCTTCAGCAAGATCGCTTGCGCCTATAGCAGATAGAGTATTACTAAATCTAATAAGATTTTGTGTGGCTCTTGGATTTATTATTAAATCTAACTGTCTTGCGAGAAGTGCAGGAGTGTTCATCATAGATTCAACTGCTCGTTGTTGGGCTTCAACACTCATACCTGTGGTTTGTGCAAGTAGTTTTTGATTTATAATGTTTTCTTCGATAATGTCATTTAGACTATCTCGGGCTGTTTCATCCTTATTAAATACAGGACCTAACAAAGCGGATTGAGCTGCTAAAGTAAAGGTTAGCGTGTCTAACTCTATGCCTAAAGCTTTGAAATTTTCCAAAGTCTCTCGATTAAATGCATCTTTGATAGCTATAAAATTGTCTAGAACCTCGTCTGGTAATCCTCCAGACGCTCTTAATAATTCTACCTGACTGCCTAATTGTACAAGTTGATCTTTATTAATTTGTAGATTAGCAGCAAGCTGGTCAAATTTTGAAATAGTGTCAAGAATTGTTCCTTGATTAGCAATATTTTGCGACCTATAAAAACTGTCTTCTGCAATGTTTGCAAGTTGTGATGCTTGTTCTGATATTTTACCTCCAAACAAATTTCCTGCTTGTCTTACACTACCTTGCGTATTATCTCTAGTTTGTTTTATTGCGTTTCCTATAACGCCTGTCAGTTTTCCAACAGTTCCTGCAACAGCTCCGAAGGCTGCTGTTGTTGAATTTGCAGCACGTCCGAGACCCTGTACACCATCTGCTGCATCATTAGCACTCGTAGCTAGTTGGTTTGAAAAGCCGCGAGATTCCATTGCTTGAAATAAAGAATTAGCAAAGCGATCATAATCAAACTCTTGATCCATTATTTTTCCTGCCTATTTTAATATGTTAAATACATATAGCTTATTTAGTGAGAATATAATGTCCTCTTTTTTAGAAAAATACAAAAGACAAGCAAAGTTATATATAGACTTACCTAGCAGTGGTATTTACTATGATGATTCTGTAGTGCAAGATCAGCAGTATGTTCACTTACCGGTTCATGCTCTAACCGCTGCTGATGAAATTACTATAAAAACACCAGATATTTTGTTTTCAGGTCAAGCCACTGCTGATATAATAAAAAGTTGTGTACCTTCTATTTTAGATCCCTGGAAATTAGTTAAACCAGATGTTGATTATATTTTGTCGGCTATAAAATTAGCAACATATGGCGAAACTTCATCTATGACTGTAACTTGTCCTAAATGTGGCACAGAAAGCGAAGCTGAAATAAAGCTACAAGATGTTTTAGATTTTTACGAAAATGTTCCGCAAGAACATGTTTTTTCTTATCAAGATCTAGAAATACAGCTTACTCCTGTAACATACACTATTATCACTAAGCTTGGCTTAGAAATGTATAATTTACAAAGAACATTAGTGCAAGTACAAGCTAGCGATATGACCGATGAGGAAAAAACAGATCATTATGCAAAAGCTGCTAACGAGATGAAAAAAGCAGCAGTAAGGGCATTAGTTTATTATGTGACATCGATATCGTCTAAAACTTCTGATGATGTAGAAGATAATAATGAAGTAATAAATGATTTTCTTTATAATAACGATAATTCTGTTGCTACACTTTTCACAAAAGAAGTAGACATATTTTTACAAAAATTATCGTTTCCAGAACAGTTTTTACCCTGTTCTAATGAAGAATGCGATCATACGTTAAATGTAAAATACAGCAGCGATTACTCGACTTTTTTCGATCGATCCTAGTTGCAAAGTCGAATTCTGAGATTGAAGAACTTATCAAAAAATACGAAAATCAGATAAAAGAAATAAAATATAATCTCTATAAATTAGGATGGTTCATGCGTGGTTTTATGGACTATAACACAATTATGCATGTAATATCTCCAGAAGATATACGAATATTAAATGATATTGTTAAAGAAAACTTAGAAACTACAAAAGAAAGCGGAATGCCGTTTTTCTAATTAAGATTTTTCAATTTTGTCAAAAATGTACATAAGATCAGGTCTGTTAGTCTGCACATCTTTTTTGATATCATAATAGATTTCTTTACATAAATTGTTTAAATCATTAAAGTCGATTTTAGGAGAGTTATCAGTTTGCATTACACTATCTGCATTAGGATCAGCTGCTTCGAAAGTGCCAGGACCACTTAGAGGTACATACAAGTCTACAAGATCCATAAAGCCCGGATCTTTTAGCTCACACCACGAAGCAATCTCTTCTTTTGTAATAAATTTCATCATAAATATTGCAACAGGTTTTGCTATAAAATTAGCAAATTTATCTACACGTTTTAAAATATGTGCTATTGCAAATTCTGCAGCAGTTGTAACTAGTAAAGCAGCTATCCAGCCTACAAAGCCGCCGGCTGGAAACACAAGAAATATATTTTTTAATAACTTAGAAAGTCTTACTAAGCCCATAGCAGTTGCGCCGGCACCTGCAATTAGAGCCACAGACCACCCTTGTATCATATAATACAATCTCACACCGAAGCTATCTTTATTACCCATATTATCTAAAAGTGGATCTATGTTTTTATCTTTTACTGGATTATAATTTGGCATACGTTCGCACGGTGATAACGGTATATTTTCAAACCTATATGATCCTCGTACATAGTTTACTAAATTTGTTTTCCATCTGCTGAAATCTATCATTGGCGCTAAGCCAGTTAAGATTATGCCGGCCACCGGGCGACCTCCCACCAAGTTTCCAAATCTTTTCCATATACTTTTATTATTGCGTTTATATTTGTTATCATTGTCAACGTTGTCGTCTACTTCGGGCGATTTGTTAGCCTGACTAGATAATTCTGTAGTTGCTCGTTGTGCAGCTTGTTGAGCAAGTGCTCTATTTTTAAAAGTTTGATCACCTATTTTACCGTCAGGGCCTTTTAACCTAAACTCATTATCAACTTTTACAACTTTAAATTCTTCTGTTAAAAATTCAGTAGCTCTCATGCCGGATCTCCGATCATACGCTGTGCTTTTCTTTCTGCCTTTGACATAGCGTCTTCAAGTTGCTGTGACTTTTCAGGATCGCTAGCTACAGCTTTGCGCATGTCGTCTAGTACTGCTTCACAAACTTGATTAAACAACTCTGCATATTCATCATCAATAATTTCTGCTAGTTGCTGCATCTGATTTGGTCTTTGCTGACTGTCAGGATCAGCAGCTTCGGGTACTAGATTTAACAATTCTAAACTAGGGTCATTGTCGTCAACTTCTATACCTTGCGATACACCGCCTAGTTCTAGATACATGTTTCTGCGTTGACATGCTTGATTTACATAAGCTTTTGTAGAAATTGTAGAAGCTAAGAAGCCGCCAACTTTGTTACTTAATGGTCTTAACCATTGTTCCTTGCGTTTCATAAAACGGTCAATTGCTAAACTTATAATCCAACTAGCGCCTCCGCCTACTAGCACAGTTATAATTGCAGCTGGCATACCTACACCGCTGCCTGCAAGTGCAACAGCAGCCATCCGAGACAGTCTCATAATAAGTTTAGAAGCTATAATTGTACCTGTGAGTGCATTTACAATTAAATTAAAAGCCCAACTTGCTAATCTTCGACTTATAGTATATCTCGTAGTAGGATCACTTGGTTTTTGGCCTGCTCTTGTTACCCATCCTTGTTGTGTAACATACCATAAAGGATTGTACTTTAAATAATCAAAATAATTTCTTGGATCAAAACTATTTAAATTACCGCCGAAGTTGGTTAAAGTGCCATCTTCAGGATGAAGTACTCCAGCTTGTGCTACTGTAAATGTCTGATCTGCATTTTCGTAGTCAACGTCTAAATAAGGATCATCAAATGGATCCCAAGAGCTGTTATCACACGGAGCAAGCGTTTTTCCAAATTCTTCAACTTTTTCATAACCAGTAAGATATTGATCCCATTGCCAAAGAATTTTTGTAATAGAGCCAACACTGATTGCAGTACCTATCCAATTGAACATAGGATGATTTGCTAGCTTAGTAAGATAAGGAGCTCTAAGTTTTTGCATTGCAGCTCGATATCTTTTATTAGTAGCTAATCTTTCTTTTGCTTTTTCTTCTGGAGACATTTTGTCCCATTGTTGCATGCGTTGTTCAATATCTGATAATTTGTCTTTAACGCCGCCAGTGCCAGGCGCACCTACTCTTGGTGGTTGACTATTACCGCCTGGAGCTCCTACTGTGGGTTCTCCGGGTCTTGGTGCTCCTACATTACTGCCGGGTGATCCAATTCGCGGAGTGGTGTTTCTTGTTAACGAATTAGGTGTAGGTGTTTTTTTCGGAGTATCTAAACCTCCTACTATAGCCGGTAAATCGTCATCTTCAAACAATTGAGAAAATCTCATTATGATTCCTTAAAGTACATTTGTAACTATTTATGTCTCAACTTCGTTGATCCAAGTCTTCGCTAACGCTCGACTATTTTACTTCGTAAAACAATTAACAAGCATAGTATTACTCTTAAAACTGTACTATGAGAGATATTCCTGTAGATTAAGCTGCTCAGACGGAACCTGTTAAGGGTTCCGTCATAAAGAAAAAATTGTTTTCCTGTGAGTATCACCACCCGTGACATGGAAGTAGGTATTTGATTTTATACACACGTTCAACGGGCTCCGACCTTTCCCAACCTACATCGACATCACGCAATATGCGATACCTGTGCTCTCGTTCCTACTTGCACAGTTTTTATGAACTTGTGTGTTTTCGATTGACAGCAATCAATCTATGTTAACTTACCGCCTCTGGGCGTTGGCTTAACATGTTACGTGTTCAGGTCTTCTCCCTGACTTTTCCACAGCGGTATTGTAACTGGCCCGCTAACCTTTTGTGCTGTATGCTTGCCTACAGTTTTGTTTTACCTGTTTCATTGCCTAGATACTCCTTTAATATTTTAGAACCACCAATACGAACGTTTATAATACCGTTATAGTATTCGTCAGATTCTAAAACTCGCCTTTCAAATTGTTCTCGTGCTTCTAAATAACTTGCTATGCCTCTACTTGGACAGATATAAAGTATTTCTCTTGTAAATTTTTCTTTGCCTAGTTCTTCAATGTCTCTTAACAAATGATCTGATGAACCCCAATAGTCACGCCAATCACTTTCTACCTTAGTGCGTCTTTTTCTTTTTTTACCTTTTAGTGGTGGTTTTGTTCTTGTTGCCTTAGCGTACTTCTTGCCTACGTATTTTTTATTGTTGACTGTGTTAGTGATTAGATATACAAAGCCTTCGCAGTCTTGGGGTAATGAGTCTATAGTTTTGCCTTGGTAGGTCCATTCCATATAATGTTTATGGTCATTGCCTATTTGTCGCCTTCGGTCTTGGTTCTAGTGGTTCTTTTTTCATAAAATTCAGTTTGTATTTCTTTTTGCCTAATTCGTGCTAGCTTGATAATATTTCTTAAATGTCTTCTGCCTGCAAGGTGTGTTCTTACACTGTGCCTTTTATTAAAATCTGTATGAGCCTGATAATATTTTAAATATTCTTTTACTAATTGTTCATGAGTTGTTTCTGCTTCAAAGTCATTGTCGTTTTTATCTTTGGTCATATCACTACATCCAAGTCTGTTGAGTAGGAAGTAAAGCCAGATTCTTTGATTACTTTTAGAACATGGTTCACTCTGCCAATTAATTCATCTTTGTGAGAAATAAGAAATACATTTTTATGACGTTCTCTACCCATTTGTTTAATAACCCCTAAAGCATTTTCAACTCCTGCAGAATCCATGCCGCTGTCGATGAGCTCATCGATAAACAACAGGTTTACATTTTGATATAGGTTTTCCCAAACGTCTCTAAATGCAAAACTCATTCCGAGTATAAGTCTGTTTCTTTCGCCTCGACTTAGATTATCAAAATCTAAATCTTGGCCCAGCTGAGTAATTTCTACTGCAAGATCATTTTGGAATAGTACCTGATGTGGCAAGCCTAGTTTGTTTAAGTAATTTGTAAGCCTATTGTTTAGATAACTTAAATTTTGATCAATAATTTTCTTTCTAATAAAGCTGTCTTTATTAGTAAGAAGTTTTAACAAAAATTCTTGATGTTCTTGAAAGTTGGTAAGATTATTTACCGTGTCCCAGTTGATCTCTTGCAACGCAGTTAATGATAACTCGTCAATCTGTGCCTGGTAAGGATCAGTTTCTTGCTGTTTTGCTTCTAAGCTGCTGCGTAAACTATCAATATTTTGCCTGTGATCGTATGCTTCCTTCATCGATTCATAAAATACCGTAGGCTTTGCATCTATATCACCAATATTTTCGATTGCTACCTTGGTATTGTTGAGATTATCTGTAATTTCTTGCAAGTATTTCTTAGAATCAGCTAGTTCTTGAGACTTTTTATCTAGTATTTCTTGTTTTTTGTCTTCATGTAATGGTTGATTACATGCGTAACACACCGCATCTTCGAGATCACTAATGTCTTTTTGTATTTTTTCTACACTTTTCTTAGATCTTTCTTGTGCAATCTCAAAATTGCCAAGTTCTTTGGTTAAATTTGCTAGTTCGTCAGTAATTTTTTGCCAGTTTTGTAGTTTTTCATGTGACTCGATCTCTTTTTCGATGTCTAATTTATCTAATTCAGCAATAGCAGCTTCTAAATGGTCACAATCTTGCTTCTTTTTTGCCTGCCATGCCTTTTGAGTGCGACCTAAACTACCAATTGTCTCCTCAATCTTCTCATTTGCTGACTGAATTGCTTGAATTTTTGTTGTTTCTTGGTTAATTTTGTCTTTTGATTCACGTATTTTCTCTTTTAGGGCTTCTGCCTTCTCAGAAAGTATGGTTATGCCGAGCAATTGTTCAATAATTGCACGTTGATCATTGGTTCTCATAGCCAAAAACGGTTCAGAGTATGTATTAAGAGCTACAACATGCTTAAACATGTCGTGACTCATGCCCAAAAGGTTGTTTATGTACTCTTGAGTCTTACGACTATCGCCTTGTGACTCGTCAGTAAGCTCTTGTTCTTCGTTATTCACATAGAACTTAGTAAAAGTAGGCGATCTACCACGTTCGATTCTATATTGTACATTGTTTTTTTCAAAATTCAATGTCACTAACATGTGTTTTGAGTTTGTTTTGTTAATGAGATTGTTTCTTTTGATATTAGTAAGTGCTTGGCCGTAGAGAGCATAAGACAATGCATTAATAATTGTAGTTTTGCCCGTCCCGTTTCGTGAGCCTGAGTCATCACCTCCTTGATCTAAGTTTTCACCAAGCACTAGAGTGAGCTGTTCTTGATCAAATCTCACACCTTGAGTTTGATTACCAACGCTCATAAAGTTTTTTACTGTTAAGTCTTTAATTAAAATTGTCATAATTTAGTTTTGTTTAGGATCGATACTGATTTCGTTTATACAAATGTCTTCAGGCTGCTCGAATATCCATTTAATATAACTTGCTGCTTTGTCAATGTCAAGACATTTACGATCAGGATGCTTTTCTTGATTATTTGACATGGTACCAAAACTGATATATGACACTTTAGGACCATTTGACCATACTCCGCCAATAGACATACTGTTAGAATAGTCTCTCAACGCTTTCTTTTCGGCATTATAGCGCCAAACTTTACCGCTTTTTACTCTATCCGTTGTGCTTCCGACAGTGATGATGTGTGGAGTATGTTTGTTTTTAACACACATTCTATAAACTTCGTCTAATAAGTTTGTTTGATGAAACTTATATAGTGCAGCACATATGATTATTCGATCATGATCAAGAGATTCTGTTGCAAATCGAAAAGCTCCATCGTAAGAACACAAGTCATAACCAGTTGCACGACTACAATAAACCGCATCAGGATATATTTTATATAATGCTTGTGCAACTCCAAAGTCTTTGTTACCTGAAATAATCATTATAAATCCCTATAAATGTCTAATAGCATCTTTTTGTCAAAAGATTCGGAATCAATTTCTACAATTTCACGTGACACAATTTCATCTACACTTTCAAACTTGCTAATATCTAGTTCTGTTGTAATTTCGTCAATTTGTTTTTGAGGAATAAGTGTAATTTCTCTACAGTTGTATTGTTTTACATATGTTTCTTTAATAAAACTAGCTTCTTCATATGAAATTGGAATATCAATTGACACTCGCAAATACATTTTATCTTTAATAATATCATTTTCGGGATCAAGAAGCTGTGACAACGTTACTGTTCGATACTTAGGACACGTATCCCAGTTGATATATTGAGGTTCTAGATCATTTTCCCTGTCAACAATTACCATTCCTCGTTCGTCATCCCATGCATCAGCATAGTTGTGCGGAAACGCATTACCAATATAATGAATGTTTCCTTTTATCTGACGTTTATGAAAGTGTCCTGAAAACACATATTTTTGATTTTGGAAGTGAGTAGCTCTTAGATCGCCATGTTCAGGCATTTGCACATGAGCATTCATTAAAAATGTAGGGAGTTCGAAATGTCCAAACATGTATTTTGTTTGTGAACGCTCAATTTTTTGCCATTCATTGTCAACTAACCAAGGTACTAGTGCAACATCTTCTATTTCTGTAAATTCATCTAGCACAGTTACACCTGGAATGTGTCGAGCAAAATTAGTACTACTAATGTCTCGGCGGTCTTTATAGTACAAGTCATGATTGCCTACAAACATGTAGAAGTTATCAAAACTTTTTCCTAGTTTTTCTAAACATCTGACAGTGTAGTCTAGCGTAGAAATATTCACGCTACTGCGATTGTGATGCCAATCGCCACAAAAGATTCCTGTTTCGCAGTTGTTTTCTTTAGCTTGTTCTATATACCAATCCACAAACTCTTCACAGTCTGTGTTATGTGTTTTGCTATTGCTTTTTAAACCAAGATGGATGTCTGTAAATACAGCAGCTCTTTTAAACAAAGTTACCTCAATATAAAACTAATTTATAATACTATAACGTAAAATACTATACAAGTCAATAAAATTATTTGCTAGTAGCTGGATTATTTGCTTCCCATTCACGTGCCGCTTGTCTTGTATAGCTAGGAGACATGTCGTTCATTTCTAAAATATCGTCTCTTATATTTTGATTGCGTTTTTCCAAATTAATTACACGCACAAAAGAATTTGTCACTGCGGCAGTATAATAAGCAAATGGATTTTGCGATTTAGATTCATCAAACTGTAAGCCTATTTGTGTTAACTGAAGTATAGCTTGACCACGCATTTCGTCGTTATAGGTATAACCTCTTACATTGCCTCTAGTTGCATAACGTTCGCATAGTTTCATCCACATGTGAGCAAGTTTGTTTGTTACCTTGCCGTGTTGTTTATCAAAATAACCATTATCCATTCCTCCTACCCAATGTGATTTGCCTACACAGAATAAATTTCCGTCAGCGTCAAATTTAAAGTGTTGGAACGGAGGAAAATTAAGTTTAGTTTTTGTATCTGCTACAGTTTTTGGAGTTTTCTTTCTGCCTACTTCTTCAGGTACATGATCATAAGACATAACTCTAAACACTAGGTCTTCTTTTTTGATCTTTTTCCAGTTTACTTCAAATTCGGCTAGTTTTACTTTTTGACCTTCGGCTTTAGCAGCATCAAAAGCTTGAGTTTGCAAACGTTTTGCTTGATTTCTTTTTGCTTCTGCTATAGTTCTAATGTTTATTTTAGCTAGTCCTTCTTCTAACGTACCGTAAGGACCTTGTAGTGGTATAATTAAATCATATTGATTGTATTCGTTCTCAGTGTAACTACAAAAACTGCTTTTAGATTTATGAATTTCGGATAAAATGTCTTTGTTGTTTAGGTAATTGTGTTTTCTCATTAATTGTTGATTCCTAATAATATATTTATTATAAAATATGTATATAATTTTGTCAACTAAATACAACAAAGAGGACATGAAAAATGGCAGTTGACTTTGTAGAAAATCCATCAGCTGAAGCACAACGACGTAGCAGTCAAAATCCACAAGCGACTGTTGACAATTTAACTGGTAGTTCTGTAACATATGGAGACAATACCAGTAACTACGCCGAAACTGCTGCAACTGAAACATATGATTCTAAAGATTATGTGAGTAATTTACGTAAAAGGAATATACCTGCAGGCGCAGATCCTACCCCGCTGCCGTTTAACACTGCGGCTTGGAAAGCTACAGGAGCAGCTGACTGGAGAGTAAGGCTAAGTATTCCGTCTGGAGTTAACTTTGGACCTTTGCACGGAAGTTTAGCAAGAACAAATGGTTGTATGTGGCCATATACACCTAGTATTACATTTGGCACAGGTGCAACATATTCTGAAATGACGCCTACTCATGCGCTATACCCGTATGTGGTTTATCAAAACAGTCAAGTAGAGCAAATATCTATTAGTGGTACTTTTACTGCACAAAATCAACAAGAAGCTACATATGTTATTGCGGCACAACATTATTTAAAAACAATGACAAAAAGTGCATATGCTAACAGTGCGTATCAAGGTTCGCCACCGCCGGTTGTATTTTTAAATGGATATGGCCAATTTATGTTCCAAAGTGTGCCAGTAGTTGTCTCAGGCTGGAATATTTCTCTTCCATCTGATGTTGATTATATACAATCAAATACAGGCACATATGCACCTACTAAATGTGAAATAACATGTAGTCTTAAGGTTGCATACAGCAGAAGCAAAACACAATCGTTTAGCTTACAGAGCTTTGCTGCTAGTGGTGGAGGAGGTTTTGTATGACAACTGAATATCAAAAAGTTTTTTATAACAATGCAAGTCCCTATTTTGCAACAGAAGTAAAGAATGATCAATTTTTAAGTTATCTTACAATTAGGGCTGTTCCTGCAAGAGCGAATGATGTTCTTTACACAATAGAACCCCAATATACACATAGACCAGATTTGCTAGCTTATGATCTTTACGGAAGTTCTGATCTATGGTGGGTTTTTGCACAGCGCAACATGAATGTTATAAGAGATCCAATTTATGACTTTGAAGCTGGAACAGAAATTTATTTGCCGCAAAGTAAATTTTTACGAGATACCTTAGGAGTATAAAATGGCAATTATAAGAACAGATGCTTCTTTATCAGACGGCGGTGAAAGTGTACAAGACATAGGTAGACCGTCTGCTGATGATAGCTGGCGCACATGGCGAGGAGAAAGTCCTGATGAATTTTTCTATTTACGAGAAAATAGACAGTTTTCAGGCAAAGGTCTTACTAATTCTAGCGGCGGCGGAGGAGGCGGAAGTCCTAGTGTAAATCCTCTACATAAGTTTGCAACTTATAGTTGGATGTGGAGTTTAAATGTACTTAATCATGCACAAACAAATAATCCAGAAAGCTTAATCAAAGGCCGTAAATTTAGAGCAGGTATCACTGTGGCAGAAGATATGGGCAGTTCAGACTATCATTTTGACAATATGAGAATAAAAAGTGTTATATCTGCAAACCAAGGTACAAGAGGTGCAAACGCTTTAACATTTGCATTTGACATTGTAGAACCTTATAGTATGGGCGGCTTTTTAGAAGACCTAGACGACGCTGCACGCAGGCAAGGGTTTAACAACTATGCTGATTGTGGTATAATGCTTGCCTGTAAGTTTGACGGATTTACTGACTCAGGATCACACGATACTGTAGGTCCTTACAACTTTATCGTAAAACTTATACAAGCAAAATTTACAGTCACAGAAGCAGGCACAGTATATAAATGCCTAGCTGTAGCATGGAACGATCAAGCATTTAATGAGGAAGTAGCTACCACAAAAACCAACGGTACAATTTCAGGCAGAACTGTACAGGAAATACTTTCAACAGGTCAAAACAGTTTACAAGCATTGTTAAACAAAATTGAAAATGCACAAGTTGAAAATGGTGTACAAAAAGAAGCTGATCAGTATTATATTGTATTTCCGGAAACACAAACATCTGCAGAAGAGCAACCTGTTTTAGGAGCCGCGTCGGCTGGGCTTGTAGACAATCCGATAGACCTTACAGAAATATGGGAGAGCGCAAAAGGCTCAAGCTCCTCCGGCGACGAAGGACAATATAGTTTTGATCAATGGCCTGATCAATTTAAAAAATATAAGCTAGGATCTGCAAAATCTGCACACGATATTGGTGCAAAAATTTATGGTTTTTATAAAGATAATTGTAGTGTCATAGGTAAGTCCCCTATAATGAAACAGCCTGAAGATAATCAAACTTATACACAAACTGGTTTTGACAATGCATTGTCCGATCAAGATCGCATGGTACTGGATAATAAAAACTGTAGACTTCCGGGAGATTCTCAAACTATGCAGGTAAACGCAGGTACACGAGTGATTAATATAATTGAAGAAGTTATTATAGCAAGCGAGTACGGTAGAGAATATGGAGCAAACAAAGATGCAGACGGTGATAACAAAATTGATTGGTTTAGATTTTCTTCCTATGTTCTTGCAACCAAAGGTCCAAAAGAGTCTGAAGCAGGGCGTACAGGTAAGATTTATATCATAAGGGTTATTCCTTACAAAGCGGCTTTAAATAGATTTAGCGCTCCTGGCACTACAGGAAAAGGTGGCGGGTCACCTGCAAGAATATACGATTACATTTATACAGGTAAGAATCATGATATATTAGACTTGGACTTAGACTTCAACTACTCCTTTTATGTGCCAATAGGACAAGATGTAGGACAAAATGAAAGGACACGATTAGAAGGTGTTCCCGGAGCACAATCAGATGCTGCTCCTGATTTAGTACCAAAAATTGCATCTGGCTCAGCGGGTGCTAATGCAGATCAGGTAGCAAATGCGCATAAAAAAGGTTCTACACAAAGCAGAGGCACTGGTGCACAACTGCCCCAGCATCCTGAATCGCAAATTAATAGGTATTGGCACGAAACACTTATGAATTCACCTGTAGACTTGCTTAATATCAAAATGAAGATTCACGGAGATCCGTATTTTTTAACAAGCAACGGTTGTGGAAACTTTATTGATGGTGGTAAAAATGAAACATCTACTGGGCAAATCGAGTATATTAGAAGCGAAGCTGACATAAGAATTAATTTTGAAACACCAATTGATTTAGGAGTACCGTGGTATAAAATGTCCAAGTATCAATTTACAGGAATGTATCAAGTGTTGACTGTAGATACTGTATTTTCTCGTGAAGGATTTACACAAACACTAAACTGTTTGCGACATAGACAACAAGGTGGCGGCACAAGTAAACCTATGGTAGAGATTGGTGATAATTCTAATTCATTAGTAGAGATGGAAACAGGAACAGATCTAAGGAATGCAGGTTAATGGGATACGGTAAACCACAAGTACAAACAGACTTTCAAAATGAATCAAAACAGACCTCGGCAGCAAGTGGTGTACGTGTCAATCCTGGAATATATTTTGCAAGGGTTACAAACAATATTGATCCAGGAAGAATGGGTCAAGTTGCAGTATCTATTTTAAGTTCGGGAAAGTCAGGGTCGACTCCGGGCGATCAAGAGCAAACAGTTAATGTAAGACCAGCGGTTATGTATTCTGGACAACTGCCCTACTCTGGATTGACAAAAAATGATCAATATGACTACAATCAACAAAGTTACGGTTTTGTAGCAAGGCCACCAGATATAGGAACAATGTGCCTTGTTGCTTTTACTGAAGGCGGCGACGGCCGTGGCTACATTATCGGCTATGTGCCTGACGAGTTTATGAATGCTAACACATTTAATAATTTTGAAGCAGAGTACAATAAAAAAACGCCGCCTGGATATAAAAACGATCCCGACACTAATGAAAGACAGCTTAATGAAAAAGGACCGTTTAAAGGAAATAGTTCACCTAGTGCTGGGTTGTATGACAACAGAATTAAGCTAGAAAAAGTAAACGGGTACTGGGCAGATCCTGATCGTGGACCGCAAACTTATGGGCCAAGACGAGATCCTGTGAGTATGGTACAAGGTTGGAGCTCTCCGGGACCTTACAAGTACGATGGACCAAAACTTGCTAAAACACCAGAACCAGTAGGCGAAGTTCGCAACGAACTCCCATTCTCTCGTTTAGGCGGTACTAATTTAATAATGGACGACGGTAATCCAGGTTTGTATCGAACTACCTTAGCTAAGGATGGTAAACGTGAATATGTGCCTGCTCCTAGTGGCGAAAGAACAATTCCTCACAGTGAACAGTTTAGAATAGAAACTAGGACTGGTCATAAAATTATAATGCACAATAGTGAAGACTTTATAACAATAATACATTCAAACGGCGATAGCTGGATGGAGTTTACAGCAAACGGAAAAATTGATGTTTATTCACGGGGAGGCATCAGTATGGCCACCGAAAAAGATGAAAAAGCGGGTATTAATTTCCACGCACATCAATTGAATATAGATGTAGATGAACTGAATATATCAGCCAAAACAGCAATAAACATTGAACAAAGAAGCAACCCCGAAGCTGAGCCTAACTTTGCACTTAAAGTAAAAGAGGGAAAACTGGATATTCTGTCTACCACAGGTTTAGATATTGAAAATAGAATACATGATGGTACAAGTGTCACCGACGATGCTACCTTCAAATTAAAACATAATTATGATATTAAGTCTCTAGAGTTATTAGCAGGCGACATTCCTGCAGAAGTTTCATCTGACAATAAGTTTGTGGCATTTGCATACGATCACGCTGAAGAAAAATTTGAAATAAATGCTCCTAAGGCACGTTTAGAAAGCAAAATTACAGATGCTACAACAGCACTGGTAAACGGAAGTGCTCAATCTTCGCCACACGGAACATTTCAGTTTGAAGAAATGCCTACAATGATGCATGATATGCCTGCAAGCTTTACTAAAATTGATGAAGAAAAAACCAAATACAGCGATCATGATACACTTAAAACTCCGTTAGGTCGTGTACCACGTAAGCAGCCTTGGCGACATACAGAAAACTTAGATCCTACAAAATATATGCCTGAGAAGATATTGTATGGTATTGAAAAGGTTGAAGATTCCGAACCAGTATATGCAAAATCCACAATAAGTGACACAGGTATAGCAGCTAAGAAAATACATGAAGAAAGAGGAGGTTACTAATGCCAAAACTGGAAAAAAAGTTATACAAAGAAGTAGTAGTTCCTTCTACTAGATCTACAAATTATGGACTACCAGGAAGAACATATGTAGGATTCTCTACCACAGATCCTACACGAAAAACAGTAGCAATTTATGATTTTGAATGTATAAAACAAGATATAATAAATCATTTTCATATTAGGCAAGGAGAGAAATTATCAGATCCTTCGTTTGGTACTATTATATGGGATATCTTATTTGAACCGTTAACAGATGTCTTAAAAGAAGCAATCACAAAAGACGTTTCGGATATTATTAATTTCGATCCAAGAGTATCAGCTGATAAAATCATTGTTGATCAATATGAACACGGAATACAAATAGAAGCAAATATTCTTTATAAGCCTTATAACTTGACTGAATTTATGCAGTTAAGATTTGATAACAGAGCTGGTTTCTTAATACCTACAACACAAAATATCCAACGAGATTCTATTCCAAACGGTAGTGACTTAGTTTAAAACCAGTAGTTTTATACAGGATAAATATTATATTATGAGGACCTAGTGATGTCAACAACTGATAGACAGAATAGATTACTAGTTGCAGAAGACTGGAAACGTATCTATCAAAGCTTTAGAAATGCAGACTTTTTGTCTTATGACTTCGACAACTTACGTCGAACAATGATAACTTATCTAAGAACAAATTATCCAGAAGACTTTAACGATTATATTGAATCTAGTGAATATATTGCACTGGTAGATTTAATTGCGTATCTTGGGCAAGCATTCTCTTTCAGAACAGATCTTAATGCTAGAGAAAACTTTCTTGAAACAGCAGAAAGAAGAGAAAGTGTACTTAGGTTAGCAAGATTGCTAAGTTATCACGCAAAGCGTAATCAAGCATTAAACGGTTTACTTAAATTACAAAGCGTTGCAACAACTGAAAATATATTAGATTCTAGTGGGTTAAATTTGTCAGGTGTTAATGTAACATGGAACGACCTTACAAACACTAATTCAGACGAGCAAATAACAAAAATTTTAAATGCTGCACTTCCTGTAAATGTAGGCATAGGCAACCCTATTGCAAAAGATACAATTGGCGGTGTATATACAGAACAATATAGGTTTAATTCAAACAATGACGGATTAGCATTATTTCCTTTTACAAGAAATGTAAATGGTGTAAACACTAAATTTGAAGTTGTAAGCACAAAAATAGAAAATAGTGCAGTAACAGAAGAAGATCCATACCCAGGAAACAAGTTTAGTATCATTTATAAAGATGATGGTAAAGGAAAAGCTAGTGATAACTCAGGTTATTTTGTGCATTTTAGACAAGGCCAGCTTGTAGATGGTACATTTAATCTTACAAATCCTACAACCAATCAAGTAGTCGCAATTGATGAAATAAACATTAACGAAACAGACGTATGGCTATATTCCCTTGATGAAAATAACATAGAAAATGAACTTTGGACCAAAGTGAGTGCTACTGAGGGCAATAATGTAATTTACAATAGTTTAGAAAAAGGCGAAAAAAATATCTACAGTATTTTAACACGTATTGAAGATAGGATTAGTCTAGTGTTTGGGGATGGCGTATTCGGAAATCTACCACAAGGTAGTTTTAAAATTTACTATAGAATAAGTGAATCAGCTACAACTTTAGTTCAGCCTAATGCTTTAGGGACTGTGGTTGTTTCGTTGCCATACCTTAGTCATACAAATACAGCTGAAACATTAACACTTACTTTTAAACTCCAAAATACAATTGAAAATGGTGCTGTATCTGAGACAAATGAAAACATAAAAAATAATGCTCCGAGTAACTATTACACTCAAAACAGAATGATAACAGCAGAAGATTATCAGATTGCGCCTTTAGTTCGCAATCAAGAAGTAGTAAAAGTAAAAAGTGTAAATCGAGTAAGCAGCGGAATCAGTAGATATTTTGATTTAATAGATAGCACAGGAAAATACAGCAAAACAAACTTATTTGGTGCTGATGGAATAATTTACAAGCAAGACTATACAAAGAAAACTAACTTTACTTTTGCAACAAAAACTGATATAGAAGGCGCTGTACAAAATACAATTATTCCTATATTAAGAGATTACAATTTACGCAATTTTTATTACAATGAGTATCCTGTGACAACAGTAGCAGGAAACAATTACATGTGGTCTAGTGTTACTAATGTTACTAATCAAAATACAGGTTATGTACAAGACACAAGTGGAGAAAACGTTACTTTAGGATCCTATAGTGATTCTTCTTTAAGTTTACTTGTGCCTAATTCATTAGTAAAATTTGTAGCTCCTGCTGGATATCACTTTATGCCAGATAACACACTCATGGCAGGTGCAGCTGATCATTCAGGTTCAAAAAGTTATATTTGGTCAAAAATTATCAGTGTAGCTAATGACGGTACTGATGCTACAGCAACAGGCGAAGGTGCAGTAAAACTTACTGATAAAATTCCTTCTACTGCAAAATTAGATAGAGTTATTACAAAGTTAGCTACTAATATTTCAACGGATTTAGAAACACAAATAATAGATCAGTGTTTTGCTAAGAATACTTTTGGATTAAGATATGATCAAACAAGCCAATCTTGGAAATTAATTACACTTGATAATCTTAACACTGTGTCTAATTTCTCTTTATCTCGTGCAGGTAACACTTCAAGCGAGCAAGCAGATTCTAGTTGGTTGTTACTGTTCGAAGCTGACGGCAACAAATATACTATTACGTATAGAGCAAGCAAATTTGTTTTTGAAAGTCCCAACGAGATAAGATTTTTCTTTGATTCAACTGATAAGGTTTTCGAAAACGTATCTGGCAAAGTAGTGAAAGATAAGATATCAGTTTTAAGCATTAACACCCAACCTGATAGTTTATCACCTTTCACTGTTGATTATGACTGGGAAATAATTGCTAATGTGAGAGATTCTGATGGCTATGTAGACAGTAGTAAGATTGAAATAACATTTTTCGATAAAGATGAAGATGCTGTAGTTGATGATCCTGAATTATTTGACATAATTGTTGCTGAGGACACAAATGCGTCAGACAAATTAGTGTTTAGAAAAAAACAAGTTAACATAGACGGCACTGAAACTTATGTTTATTATGATAACACTGACAACACAATTAGAGTTTTTGATAAAAAAGCAGATTTACAAGTGACTAGTGTGTATGATGACGGCCAGGTGTTTTACTTTATACAAGAAAATCTTTTCCAAGTGTTAAACAAAGCAAGCGGTAATTTAATTACAACTGCTGATTATGCTGGAAACAAAGGAAGGGATAACCTAAAATTCCACTATGTGCACGCAGCTGATAAAGATAGAAGATTAGATCCTAGTGTAAGTAACATTATTGATGTGTATATGCTTACAGCAAATTATGATACGCAATTTAGATTGTATTTGCAAGATCAAGTGACTTTTCCTAAGCCGCCGAGTAGCGATCAATTATACATTAACTATAGTTCAGAACTTAATAAAATCAAATCAATTAGTGATGAAATAATATACCATCCTGTTAAGTATAAAATATTATTTGGAAGTAAAGCTGACAGTAACTTGCAAGCAACATTTAAAATTGTTAAAAATCCAGAAGCTGTAATTAATGACAATGATTTAAAAACTGAAGTGTTATCTGCTATAAACAGATTTTTTGCTTTAGAAAATTGGGATTTTGGAGATACATTCTATTTCTCAGAATTATCTGCATATATTTTACAAGAACTTAGTCCTAACTTAGTTACATTTGTAGTGGTACCAAATAATGAAACAGATGTGTTTGGAAGCTTATTTGAAGTAAAAGCAGAATCAGACGAAATCTTTATAAGCGGTGCAAGAGTAAACGACATAGCTATTATAGATGCTGTAACAGCATCTAAACTCAAAGCAAGCGGTTCGATTACTACTAGTACCACAAGTGTAAATGCAGGAGTACAAAGCTCTGCATTAAGTACAACCGGCACCACATATACTAGTTCAACTAATACAACTTCAAGTAGCACTAGTTCTAGTAGTTCAAGCTCAAGCGGCGGAGGAAGCAGTTACTAATGGCTTACGATAATTTTCAAAATGAACCTAATCTTCCTAACAGAGGCAAGTCTAAACGCAAAAGCGAAAACCACTTACCGAGAATTTTTAGAACACCATCTAATTCTAAATTTTTAGGTTCTACTCTTGACCAGCTAATACAGCCAGGAGTAGTTGGAAAACTAAACGGTTATGTTGGACGTAAAACATCGAAAGCGTATCAAAGCTCTGATATCTATATAGGTGATGTAAGTCAAGATAGAGAAAATTATCAACTTGAGCCTGCAAGTGTCATTACAGACGATTTAGGTAATGTTTCTTTTTATAAAGATTACAATGACTATATGAATAGTTTGAGTAATTACAATAGATCAATACAAGATCATAGTACAGTTAATGAACAGGAATTTTATGCATGGAATCCGTTTATTGATTGGGATAAATTTACTAATTTTAGAGAGTACTATTGGCTACCTTCCGGGCCTAGCACAGTTAGTATTACTGGAAATAGTTTTGATGTAGAAAGCACATATACCGTTGAATTATCAGATAATTTAGATTCGTATAGTTATATTTTCACACCCGATGGACAAACTGCTAATCCTACCCTTACTTTATACAGAGGCGTAAAGTATAAGTTTGATGTAAATGTACCTAATTTTCCTATTACTTTTAGAACAAAATTAAGCGATTCGTCAGAATTTGACCTAGACAGTTCTACTATACTATTGTACGACGGGGTAGATATTCAAGGTTTAGAGACTGGAACAGTAACTCTTGAACTAAGCACAGCAGCACCAGATAGTCTATGGTATGTTGCTGCTAATGACATCAATATGCATGGCAGAATAGAAGTAAAAGATATTTCAGACGCAACTGAAATTGACGTAGATGCAGAAATTGTAGGAAAAAAGACTTATACATCAGGAAACGGTATTGCTTTAAGCAACGGAATAAAGATTTCCTTTGCAGGAAACGTATTGCCTGCTTCTTATAGTAATAAAGAATACTATGTTGAAGGAGTAGGCACTGCTATCAAACTAATAGATGCAAACAGTTTAGATGTAGCAAGTGCTTTTACAAGTGAAGTTATTGATGAATTTGATAGTGAAGAATTTGATAGCTTGCCGTTTAGTAAAGCTTTGGGATATGCAAAAGACAAAGACTATATTGTTATTAATAGAAGTGCAACTGACGGGAATCTGTGGGCTAGATATAACAAATGGTTTCATAAAAGTGTAATAGAAGCCAGTGCGCTGGCAAACAACTTGACTGCATCGTTAGATGCAACACAACAAGCAACTAGACCGATACTTGAATTTGAAGCGGGTGTTAGATTATACAATTACGGTACTGAAGCTAAAACACCAATTGATCTAGTAGATACTATAACAAAAGATGTTTTTAGTACTATCGAAGGAAGTTTAGGTTATAACATAGATGGCGTAGACTTAAGAGATGGCCATAGAATTTTGTTTACTAATGACAGTGACTCTTTAGTAAAAAATAGAATATTCAAAGTAAAATTTATCACTTATGATGGCACAGTAATAGATGATGCTAATGTAAGCGGCCAAAGGCAAATAACTCTTATTGAAGAATCTGACAGTATATCACTAGCTGACGAAACAGTTTTAGTAAAGCAAGGCACTACATATGGCGGAAAAACACTTCATTATAAAACAAACAAGTGGATTTTAGGACAGGAAAAAACCAAAGTCAATCAAAGTCCTTTGTTTGATTTGTTTGACACTAACGGTTATAGTTTTTCTGACACTGCAATTTATCCGTCAACAACATTTGTGGGAAATAGTATATTTGCTTATAAACAAGGCACAGGTTTAAACGATACTGAATTAGGTTTTCCTTTAGCATATAGAAATATTACAAATGTAGGCGACATTGTATTTGAATCAAAACTTACAACAGATACATTCACATATGTTTCTAATGAAAACGTAATTACAGAAAAAGCTGTATCTGGCTTTTTACATCATCACACCGACAGATCTACATTTAGTAACAAAACAGGATGGATTAAAGTTACAAGTAGTGATCAATATGTTATAAGACAATTTGTATTTGATAACACTTTTAAAAATATACTAATTGATCAATATGATAACAGTTGGGATTATGTAAACGATATGCAACTTATTGTTTACCGTAACAACAGCTTTCAAATTCGTGATGTAGATTATACTGTAGAACAAGACGCTACAAATTTTGCAAAAATAGTTTTTGTAAAAAAACTGGTCAAAGACGATGTAGTTGTGTTAAAAACAAAAAGTTCTCAAGTTAAAAATCAAAATGGTTACTACGAGATTCCTTACTCTTTAGAAAGAAATCCAAGTAACAATCAGTTAGACGAATTTACCCTAGGCGAAGTAAATGATCATGTTGCTACAATTATAGAAAACACTACAGGTTTTACCGGTATAAATCCTGGCACAAACAATCTGCGTGACCTTGGCAATGTGAGTATAAACGGTCGACGTTTTTTACAACATAGTGCACCTTTAAATCTTCCATTATATCATATCACTAATGACGAATCAAATATAATCAAAAGTATTAAATTTGCAAAAAATAGTTACAGTAAATTTAAAAGGGAATTTATCAGTGTTGCTGAAACATTAGGTTTTCAAAGCGATACAAAAACCCACGTAGATAGAATATTACAAGAAATTTCAAAATCACAAGCTGATACTGATTTATTTTATTTTAGTGATATGGTGCCGTACGGAGGCTTTATAAAAACTGATCATCCGATTGAAGATAGCGACGAGATATATTTTCCTTTAGGTGAAACCTTTGACAAATCAGTGCCTAGTTATCGTGCAGTAACAGTATACTTAAATGATACCCAGTTAGTTCATGGAAAAGATTATACATTTAACAGTGAAGGTTATGCTGTTGTTACTGCAACAAAGGCTCCTGATGATACAATTACAATATACGAATATGATAGTACAAAAGGAAATAGCATTGCACCTACGCCTACAAAACTAGGACTGTATCCTGCCTATGAACCTAAAATATTTGTAGATACAACATATCAAACTGATACAAAAGTAATACAAGGACACGACGGCTCTATTATAGTAGCATATGATGATTATCGAGATGATTTATTACTTGAATTAGAAAAAAGAATCTATAATAATTTAAAAGTATCATACAACGAATCTGAATTTAATATTTTAGAAGTAAAGCCAAGCTATTACAGATCTACAAGCTTATCACGTGAAAGTATTGACAAATCTTTATTAGGAGATTTTTTCCAATGGACAAAGTTTGTAACAATAGACTATACATCGCAGACATTTTCAAGAGAAAATAGATTTAGTTACAATTATTCAGAAAGTTTTGACAGTAAGAATAATTCATTACCTGGTTTTTGGCGTGAAATATACAAGTATTATTACGATACTGATAGACCGCACACACATCCTTGGGAAATGCTAGGCGAAACAATTGAACCAACTTGGTGGCAGGATACGTATGGGGCAGCACCTTATACAAGTGATAACTTGTTGATGTGGGAAGATATCGAAGCAGGTATTGTGAAAACACCAGGACAAAGAATAGAATACAGATCAAATTACAAAAGATCAGGTCTTTCAAATATTATTCCTGTGGACGAACATGGTGACTTAGTGTCGCCTCTAGAAATAGGTCTTGTGTCTAACTATAATTTTAATTTAATAGAAAGGCCTTGGGTGTTCGGTGACGGTGCACCTGTTGAAGCAGCATGGCGAAGATCAAGTGAATATCCATTTGCTGCGCTAGTTGCATTTGCGTTAAACAAACCGTGTAAACTTTTCGGCACTGGGTTTGATAAGATAAATCAAGTTAGAAACTTAGCAGGAAATTTAATATACAAGCCTACTGGACAACGTATAAGACTAGAAGATATTGTATTTCCTATGAGTAAATCAGATACAACTGATGTATTTACAAGTGGTGTAATAAATTATATTGCTGAATATGTAAAAAGCAACGTTGAATCTACATATACAGATTATAAAAATAATGTACAGTCTTTAACAAATCAACTTGGTTTCAAGTTAGCTGGATTTACTGATAAGACCAAGTTAAAATTAATTTTAGATAGCAGAACGCCACTTAACAAAGGCAATGTCTTTGTGCCTGAAGAAAATTACAAAATTATAATAAACGAAAGTTCGCCAGTAGAACTTTTAAATTACAGCGGCGTTATTATAGAAAAAATTGCAGAAGGCTTTCTAATAAAAGGTTATAGCTCTAATAGAAGCTACTTTTTAACTTATCCTATACTTTCAAGAAAAAGTGACTTTGCAATAAATGTAGGCGGAGTAAGCGAACCTTTTGTAGAATGGGTAAGTGGAAACTTTTACACTGCTGGCACAATAGTAAGAAACAACAGTGCATTTTATAGGTGTTCAAAAGATAATAAAGAAACAGAATTTTCTGAAGTAAACTTTTCACCACTTGCAGAGCTTCCTATAGAAGGAGGGCGTGATGCAATAATTTCAACTCAGTTTAACAAAAGCAAAGTAGTTGAAGTTCCTTACGGTACACTGTTTACAGAAATACAAGATGTAGTAGATTTCTTACTAGGTTATGAAGCATATTTGTTGTCTAAAGGATTTGTTTTTGACTTTTTTGATAATACAATTAACAAAGTTTTAGATTGGAAACATTCTATACAAGAATTTTTGTTTTGGACATTATACAATCTAGATTCGGGTGCAGCTATTTCGTTAAGCCCTAGTGCATCTTATCTACAGCTAGCAAGTAATAGCACTATTGTAAGTAACATATTAACAGGTCCTAACGATTATACATTATTGCAAGCAGACGGATCATATTTAGACATAGAAAACACTACATTGAGTAGACTTGATAACGACTTTGTAATGTTTATAAATCCAGACGTTACAGGTCAGGGTGTGTTTTATGTTGAGCTGCCTATGACTCAAACTGAACATGTTGTGTTATTAGATAATGAAACAGTGTTTAATGATATTATCTATGATAAAACACCAGGTTATAGACAAGAAAGAATAAAATTATTAGGTTATAGAACAGAAGAATGGACAGGTAGTACAAACATTCCTGGCTTTATTTACAGTGATGCTACTGCTGCTGAATGGAAACAAAATGTGCCTTATGATATTGGCACTCTTGTAAAGCATAAACAGTTTTATTATGTAGCAGATGTAAAAGTTGCACCGTCAACTGTGTTTAACGATGCAGAATGGATTAAATTATCAGAACAACCTAGACAGGGACTTTTCCCTAACTTTGAATATAAAACAAATCAGTTTACTGATTTTTATGATTTAGATAGTGACAATCTTGATACTGAACAACAAAGATTTGCACAGCATTTAATCGGATATCAAAAAAGAGACTATTTAGAAAATATTATTAATAATAGTGTTAGTCAGTACAAATTTTATCAAGGTATGATTTTAGAAAAAGGCACGTCTAACGCTCTTTCTAAATTGTTTGATGTTCTTGCAAGCAGCGACAAAGATAGTTTAGAATTTTATGAAGAATGGGCCATACGAGACGGACAATATGGTGGAGTAGACATTTTCGACGAATTTGAAGCTCCTATTGACGAATCAAAAATACTTGCAAATCCGCAGCCTATTTTATTAACAAATCAAAGTTCTGAATTTACAAGTGATGTTGTATATAGACTCAAGCCGTTTGAAGTTAGTGTTCCTACAAAAAATTACGATAACAATCCTTTCCCTACAAAGGTAGTTGTAGATACATTTACAAATTCACCAGGTTATGTTCACAAAGAAGATGTGGTTAAAATTGTAGATACTATGGACGATCTTGTAGGAACAAAAATCAAAACTGTACGCCGCAATGAATTTGTATGGGCAGGAAAAGAAGGTTTATCATGGAGTGTAAATCGCCATATAAGAGCAGACGTTGATATTGCTAGTATAAATGTCGGAAGTACAATAAAAATTACTACAAATAACTTAATAAAAGATATTGAAAAAGATGATATTGTAGGTATTCACTCAGTATATGGTATAAGTTCACAAGCAGAATTATTAGAAGACAGCAGCAAACTTCAAACTACTATTAAAAAGTTTTCTGAGTTTGATTTTTTTGCAAAAGTTGTATCTGTTGAAAACGCTATATTAGAATTAGAAATACCCGAAGCATCAAGAGATGCAGTGGGTTCTCTTACTGGAGCTATATCTAACGCAGAGTTAACAAGATTTGAACCTGCTAGATTTGCAAATACAGCCGATGCTAACACAGCAATGCAAAATTATTTTCAACCTAATACTAAATTATGGATTGATAAAATTGGTACAAATTCAGAATGGAAAGTGTTAACAAACGATAATTTATACACCGAAGCTGAGATTTTTGATGGTCCTAGTACGGCAGACGATAGTTCATTTACAAAGTCTTCAACATTTGCTACAGCAATAACCGCTAATAATTCTGGAAATGTTTTATGTGTTGGAGATCCTAACAGTCTAAACGGTATAGTTTATGTTTATAGAAGAGCAGGCAAAAATAAAAAATGGGTTTTCAACCAGTATCTTACTCCTGCTGATTATGCTGCCGACGGCCAAGCTTTTGGTTCTTCTATAGAACTATCTGAAGATGGGCAATGGTTAATTGTAGGTTCTCCAAAAGCATCTAATGTAAAATCTAAATTTAAAAATGCTTTCTCTAACACCACAACCTATGCAAAAAATGAAATTGTATCCTATAAAAATAGGCTATGGAGAGCAAAGTTTGATCTGTTGTACAGTTCAGCTGGAGTAAATTTTAATACTTTCTCGAGCACTGTACAAAATATATACGCTCTAGAAAACCAAACCAATTCCAATGCCGATGTGCCTGTAATATATGTAGGTAATTATTCTATTCCATCCGGCACTGCTACAGCACCGTTTACAGACACTGTAAATCATATACTGGTTAGGGCACCTAAAACACTTTACGATAACACAATTACAGAAGATAGCACCGGCAATTGGGAAATTAAACTAGACTGGAATACTCTATCTTACGGCTACCAAGATGTTTTACTTCCAACGGCTACTCAGCCATTTAATGGCAACTATAGTGTTTTAAATGAATCATTTTTTGATGGTACTCATGCAATACGTAGAAGCATAGATACAGTAATTTACTTTGACTCATTAACAGTAGTACCAGAATTAGGCGAAACTGTACAAACTGATACAGGCACAGCTGAGATTGATTATGTACATAGTAACACTGACGGAAAATATGTAGTATATCTGCGTAGTAAAACTGGATCATTTAACTCAACTGATTCACTATACAGAGTATCAGGAGAGTATATTGGTGACTTTGAAAAACAAGCTGATGCTGACGGCACTGTGTACGGTGGGTTTTGGTGGATAGATACACCCGATTATACACCAGCATATTCTAGTACATTATCCGACCAAGGCCGAGGTCTTGTATATGTTGACATGGCAAATGATAGTACTTTTGGTAATACATATCACAACATTCTAGATAATAATACTACTGTTATAGATAGCGAAAACAACAAAAATAGCTACATCAGGGTTTTAACAAGTGAGGGCTTCCCTAACGCAAATAATGCTAACGGCACAATATTAGACAGTAGGTATGTAGTGCGTGCTCCAAAAGCACTTACAGATACGTTAAGTGTTTCTGATACAGTTAATTTATATGTAAATCAATTACCAAATTACTCTGCAGGTTTGCAAAAAGACATTACTGATATAGGGTTAACTACAGCTGATACTAACAAAGAAGTATCTGTTGCAGGACTTTGGGACGGTTATATTGGACTAAGATTTACTAAATTCCAAACTAACGGACAGCCATATATACCACAAGTTGGCCAGACTGTAAGGGATAAAAGAACTGGCGCTACTGCAAAAGTTCAATTCATTCAAAGAAATTATCTAGATGCTACACTTTTTGTTAGTGATGTGACTGGTGCGTGGAGTAAAGGCGAAAGTTATAGTGATTTATCTGAAATTGAATTTTTAGCAATATCCGGAGGCTCTGGTATCTATCAAGTGGATAGAGAAATAGGCGATATACAGCATGTATCTGTAGGCAGTGCTACTATAGGTAAATTAATAGTTGTAGATACTGGAACTGACATAAGTCTTCCTACTCAGCAAATTTTAGAAGGTGCTGAATATTGGTTCTACACCAACAGACAAGTTCTAGGTGATCCTAGAGCACAAGAAGCACCTAGCATTAGTAATAGCGATTGGGAAGTAGTGTATAATATACCTGTTGACACTGCCGGAACTGCAAGTTCATTCACTAATCAAGGTGTGTATTCTGTTTATAAAAATGACGGAACTGCATTTAGTGAATATGGATCTTATATAGTGCAAGATGCACAGACAGATTCAAATTTAGGCGCCAATGTAAAAATACGTAAAAAAGGTGACACTTATAAAGCTTTTGTTCAAGCTGCTGGAAATGGCACAGCCGCACTGCCTGGTAAAATTTACTTCTTTAACAAAGGCATATATGAGACTGTTAGTTATGATTGGGAATCATCTAAGTTTAAATCTTATAAAGGACCATTCGATGAATCATTAGCATACAGACAGGGAGATATTGTATTTGTAAGTGAAGATAGAGATGCGTTATACGAAGCAAGACTAAACATAGTTGCTGGTACTGCATTTAGTTTAGACAACTGGACTAAAAAATCTGATTACGTGGATTATGTAGGATTTATTCCTAACAACACAAATATTGTTGTTATAAATGACAGTACAGATTTTTCAAGCGTGTTAGATAATGATAATGTAGAAACTTTTGGAGATGAGTTTGATGTTTCAAAAGATGGCGCAGTAGTTGTTTCTAAAGTTACTTATGAAAACAAGCCGTCTACTGTTGTGGTGTATAGAAATGTTGATGAAAATTATCAACACAGCCAGATTGTGATTGCAGGTGACGAGTCTAGTGCGATTAATGAGTGGAAAACTGCAATAAGTAGCGATGGTATGTTTATAGCTATCAGTAAGCCGCTTGAAGACATATATCAGTCCAACGAAGGCCAAGTGTTTATATATAAGCAAGTAAATGGAGAGTTTACTTTAGATCATACTTTAGAAAATTCTAATTATAAAAATGGTGAGCAGTTTGGGTATAACATCGACTTTGATGGCAATAGATTATTAGTCAGTGCAAAAAACAGCGACGCAGTTACTCCAACAATTTTCGATAATAGTCAAACATATTTTGATTCTGGGTTTACTAATTTTTCATACACAAATGAATTCCAAGGAATTGTGTATGTGTATGAAAATGTTGATAATGAATATTTGCTAGCTCAAAAGCTTAATGCAAAAGATCAAAATTTGCGTGATTTTGGCAAGCATGTTTTGCTTAAAAACAATGATATTTTTATAGGCATACCAATAAAACCACAAACTTATACTGGTACAAATATTGGCGAAGTGTATAACTTTAAAATTACAGATTCTAGCAAAAACATGTGGCGTACACTTCGTGAAATACAATCTACTGTAGATCTAGAAAAAATCAAAGAAGTTTATCTATATAACACAAAAACAAATACACGAATAGCAAATCTTGATTATATTGATATTAATCAAGGAAAAATATCAGGACTTGCTGATCAAGAAATTAATTATAAAACTAATGATGATCCGGCTGTGTATTCTGTAGGATTAGATACGGACAACGTAGACGTAAACAATACTTGGGGTTCTGAACAAGTAGGACAGGTCTGGTGGGATCTGACAAATGCAAAGTTTTATAATCCTTATCAATCAGAAATTATTTACAGTGCACAAACATGGAACACAGCGTTTGGTTCTAGTAGTGTAGATGTTTATGAATGGATTGAAAGTCCATATCTTCCATCTAAATACAACGAATTATCAAAAGCTGGGAATGCAGAAGCTATTAGAAATGGAATTACAGGAACAGCTAAAACAGAATCTACTTACGTATCGAGAAAAGTTTATGATACAATAGCAAAAACATTTTCTAACAAGTACTATTACTGGGTAAAAGATAAGACAACAATTCCAGTTCAGTCTGATAGAAACTTCAGTGTAAAAGCTATTAGTAGTTACATTGCTGATCCAAACAACAATGGTGTAGAATCTATATCATTTTTATCAGCTGACAGATTTGTTCTTAATAACGTTAACAAATATCTCAGCGCAAAAGACGTATCTCTGAATGTACAATTTTATAACCAAGAGAATACTGATGTAAATGTACATACTCAATATAAAATTATATCAGAAAATTTAGAAACAAGTCAACCAACTGATGATGTAATTACTAAATGGTTTGACAGTTTAATAGGTTATGATAGTAACTTACTACCTGTGCCTGATACTTCTATACCAACAAAATATAGATATGGTAACTTGTCAAAGCCACGTCAGTCTTGGTTTGTTAACAGACTCGAAGCTTTGAAGCAAGTTGTAGAAAGAATAAACCTTGTACTCAAAGATACACTAATTGTTGATAGTAAAACTTTAACTCCGTTGTTTGATACTGATCCAGCGCCAGCTGCATCATCTAATTTGTATGACGAGTCTGTAGATGATTTAGAAGATTTAGCTGATATACAAACAGAAAAACTTATCCCTGCAATTTTAACACCGGTAGTAGAAAACGGTAAAATTACAAAAGTAGAAATCACCAATCCAGGGCGTGGATACAAAAATGCACCGCCGGTTATTGTGTATGGTAAAGGCAGCGATGCAGAAGTAAATGTTACAGTTGATTCGCTAGGACGTGTTAGAACTGCAACAGTGGTAAAACAAGGAACAAATTATCTAAGTGATACAATACTAACAATTAGAAAATACGCAGTTCTTGTAAAAAATGATTCCACTATTAGTAATAAATGGGCAATTTATGAAAGAGATGGCGAATCTTGGATAAGAAAAAGCAAACAAAAATATGATACAACTCTTTACTGGAATTATATCGATTGGTATGCTGCAGGATTTAATGCGAACACTAGGATAGATCATATTGTAAGTAATAGTCATGGTCTTATAAATGCCAACATAAACAGAAATGAAATAGTTAAAATACAAAATGTAGGCTCAGGCGGCTGGCTTTTATTGAAGAGAAAAGATGTTACCAACAGCTTAGATTACACTATTGATTATGATACAATCGGCCGTGAAAAAGGAACAATTGAATTTGGTTCTAATCTTTATGAACCACCTTCGTTTGGTTTCGATAGTAATAGTTTTGATATTAAGTTTTATGACTTTTTACCAGTATACGAATTAAGAACAATTCTAAGTGCAATTAAAGATAATATATTTGTTAATGATTTATTACTGGAGTTTAACAGATTATTCTTTGCTAGCCTTAGATATGTGTTAAGTGAACAAACAAATACCGACTGGCTTTTCAAAACAAGTTTTGTTAAAGCAAAACACAATGTAGGACAGCTACGACAAGACATCACATTTAACAACGATAATCTTGCAGACTATGAAGAATACATAAAAGAAGTTAAGCCGTTCAAAAGTAAAATAAGGGAATATTTAAGTTCATATGAAAGATTAGAACCTACAAATAGCTTTGTGACAGATTTTGACTTGACACCTGTGTACGACGCCCAAGATGGAAAATTAATTCATGCAGATACTAAAATTGTTGATAATGAAATAACAGTTTTAGATGAAATAATTGAAAATTATCCAAATAAGCATTGGGCTAATAACAATGGTTATGAAGTAACCGCTGTACATATTAATAATGCAGGATCTAAGTACAGAACTGCACCTGTTGTTAAGTTGTCCGGAGGCGGAGGCACAGGCGCAGAAATCAAAACATATGTCGGAACAAGCGGAAAGATAACCAAGGTAGAAATTGTTAACCCTGGTAGTGGATATACCAGTGCACCTAGCATAGAATTACTTCACAATATCGAAGAAGGTGGTACAAATGGAGAAATAAGTTTAGAAATCGGCAATGGATTAGTTCGTTCGACAAAAACTGCTATGAAGTTTGATAGAACAGCAGGATCATTTACAATTACAGATATAAATGTAGAGGAAACATTTACTAGTAGCGGTAGTAAGTTTGAGTACGATTTAAAGTGGCCAATTGTACTAACTAGAGATAAAATTAGTGTTAAAGCAAATGGTATTGAACTAGGCAAAAGTGAATATAGTTTTTCAAATGTTGTTGACACTTCTAAATCTTATAAAAGATCTAAGGGTAGAATTACAACTACAAGTGCATTATCTAACGGTACAATAGTTACCATAGCATACGAAAAGTCTTTGGATATTTTAAATGCAGCAGATCGAATTAATGCATACTATACTCCTGCTACTGGTCAATTAGGCAAAGACTTAACACAACTTATGGTTGGTGTAGACTACGGCGGAGTAGAAGTAAAAGGAGTAGGCTTTGAAACAATACAAGGATGGGACAACGATGCTTGGTATACTTCAGAATGGGATGCATATACAGATACTAACGAAGACGAAGTTTTCCAGTTTGATGAATCAACGGTAGAAATTAATCTGTCAAAGCCATTAGAGTTAGGCACCAGCTATAATGTATACTTAAATCAAGTTAGAATTGATGATCCTAATTACGATGGAAGTACTGCAATTGACAATCCTAATGCTATCATGCGCACACTAGTCGGCGACGGTGTAACAACCACAATGTACCTAGATGATTTTAAGCTTCAGACAATACAAAGTGATGGAAACAATACTGGTGCAGTAATAAATTATGATACAAGTGATAAACTAATCATAAGAAAGAGTTCTAGTGATGGCACTTATGCATTAAATCCAAACACAATTGATACACAATTGTCAGGCGGTAATCTTGCTTATGGAAATGCTAGAGGTATTTCGTCTGAAGATATAACTATAGATGGTGATAATTTTGTATCACACATAACAAGCGGAAGTGTAGAAGAACACGTTCCGGGACAAGTACTAGACACACTTAACATCAAAGTGTATGAAAGACCATCGGGTAGTAACAGCAATATTACTAGCAATATTTTTTACGGCAACGGTACAACAACAGATTTTACAATTGATGCTAATTTGTATGAAATTACTCAAGTTATAGTGAGTGTTGACGGTAATTTACAGCGTTTAACATCTGATTACACTGTTGATGTAGATACAAAGACTGTACAATTTGTAACTGCGCCCGCGGCTAGAAGTGTAATTAGAATTAACGACTTTGGACTTGCAGGATCTAACATAATAGAAAGTGATACATTTACAAGCGACGGAAGTACGCTCAATATATTAACTGGAGTAAGTCATGAGGACGATCTTCAGAGTGTTGCTAGAGTAGACGGCGCAGACATAGATCATGAGATTGTTAACCAAGACGGTCGTGCAGTAATTAGTTTAGCAGAAGCTGCTGTGTTCAATGACGTAGTACAGTATGCTATCTTTAAGCCTGCAGATACAAGCAATTACAGTAAGATAATCATAGAGAACATTACAGCAGATGGTAGTTCTGTAAGCTATGATCTATCAAATAAACCTGCTGTAAAAAATCCTTTAGAATGGAATACAGTAGTCATAGCAGGCAACACTTTACTTGACCCAGGCTATGCACAAAAGTTTACAATGGACGATTCAACAAGATCATTTGTGTTAAACAACTCACAAATAGATTTAAACAATATTCCTGGATATAGTCTTTATGTAGTAGCTGATGATTCTGTATTGGAATTTAATAAAGATTATACATGGACACCAGAAACTGGTACTATACATTTAAGTGCTGTGTTTGATCTAACAGGTAAGCAGACACTAGAAGTATATACAAGACATAATGCAGATTATACATTTGGAACTTTTGACACTGGAAACGATTTTGGTATTGATTCAGATACAATTACATTTACGTCTACGTATAGTGAAAGCACATTGTTAAAAGTTATTACATTTGCGAATCACGATCATAGAAACATCAATAGACAGCGTATTACAGTCAAGGATAGAAGCGGTGTTGATACTACTTCGAATGACTATAATGTTTTAACAAATATACAACGTGGCCGTATACTGCTAGATACCGCAGTTGTAGATGCACAGTATGTTTGGGTTAGCAAAAACGGGCAGCTACTTACTCCTAATGGTGACTACAGCATCAATGCTACCGGAAGTAGTATCGAACTTGCAAGTCAGCCTAGTTTAAATGATGAGTTTTTAGTGGTGCATTTTGCAGCAGACCCTTTGCGTGATACTTTTGGCTGGCAGCAATTTAAAGATATTTTGAATAGAACTCATTATCAAAGTTTAGATTCTAGCAAAGCTTTTAAATTAAGTAATGATTTAAAGTGGTACGACAAAAAGATTGTGCTAGATGATGCAAGTGCTTTGTCTGAGCCAGACGCAGATGGGACACCAGGCGTTATTTGGATAGACGGCGAACGAATTGAGTATTTTGTGAAAGCAGATAACGAATTATCGCAGTTGAGACGTGGCACTTTGGGTACTGGAGTTAAAGATATATACAGTGCAGGCACATCTGGTATTGAAGTTTCGGGAGCAAATAATGTTCCTTATAAAGACGAGTTGTATACTACTGTATATACTGGCGACGGAACAGCTGACGAGTTTGTGCTTGACTTTACTCCAAGTAGTAGTAACGAATTTGAAGTATTTGTTGGTGGTAAAAGACTCCGCAAAAATAGTATATCCTCTTATAGATTTGAATACACTGACGGTAATGGAACTGTAGTAGATAGTATTGCAATGGATTCTCCAGAAGGTGATGTAACATTGCCTGCAGAGTTTTCTTACAGTGGTACAACATTAACATTAGCAAGCGTGCCTGCTGACAGTGTAAAAGTAGTAGTAATTAGAAAGAAAGGTTTGACCTGGAGTGACGCAGGTAAAACATTGTCAGAAAGCCAAACTGATATTGCTAAGTTCCTTCGATCGACAACAGTTGATTTACCCAGATAAATATAGTTAACAGGAATATAAAAAATGAACACATTTAACGATCTAAACGGAGTGCTTATTGAAGGTCATATCAAAATAAGTGACCCTGATACAGGCGACGTTATAATCAATAAAAGAAATGCAATTCACTATGAAAACATGAGTATTTCTTTAGCTGAGAGTTTGGGTAATAATGGCAGTGGGTTTATATATCAAATGGCATTTGGTAACGGCGGCACTAGTGTCGATCCAACTGGTATTATTACATATCTTACTCCTAATAGTACAGGAACAAACGCAAGTTTATATAATCAAACGTATGCAAAAATTGTTGATGATCGCAGTGCGAATAACACAGATCCATTTAGAAACAAAATAGAAACACGTCATGTAAGTGGAACAAATTATACCGACGTACTAGTATCATGTTTATTAGACTACGGCGAACCGTCTGGGCAAGACGCATTTGATAATTCTGCAAATACAGAAGGCACGTTTATTTTTGATGAGCTAGGACTTAGATCATACGACCCTGATGGTAATGGTAGATTGCTAACACATGTTATTTTTCATCCAGTACAAAAAAGCTTAAACAGACTTATTCAAGTTGATTATACTGTGCGTGTGCAAAGCTTAACAGGATTTAACGAGGAATAGAAATGGCATATACTATTAACTTTTCAGATAGCGGAAAAAATGCATTAACTGTTGAAGATAATACAATTAATAACGAAACTAGCCTTAAAATTCCTGGAAAAAATTCCCTAGGATACGGACAGGTTATTGCTGAAGATTTAATCAAATTATTAGAAAATTTTGCAAATGTATTAGAACCAGACAATCCTGTCGAAGGGCAATTATGGTATGATAATGTAAATGAACAGTTACAAGTTTACGATGGTACTAAATTTACAAGTGCAGGCGGCTTACAAAAGTCAGATACTATACCAGCTGTTGCAAATAGTGTAACAGGGGACCTGTGGGTAGATAAAGCAAAACAACAGCTTTATTTGTTTTCAGGATCTGAGTGGCTGTTAGTTGGACCTGAATACAGTAGTGGATTGACCACAGGTGTAAAAGTTACACAAATTACAGGTACAGATGATGCAAGCTATAATGTAATTCAGATGGAAGTAAATGCAAAAGTAGTTGCAATAATTGCGTTTGACACGTTTGTACCAAAAACTTTTATAAATGGGTTTGCTGGACAAACTCTAAAGCCGGGATATAATTTAGCTGATACAGTAAAATATTATGGAATCGCAGAAAAAGCAGAATCACTTATTGTGTCAAATAAGTCTGTTACTGCAAATAATTTTTTAAGAGGAGATACAGAATCTACTTCTTTTAGTCCACTCAATATTCAGAATAATGACGGTATCACACTAGGCGGAAATAGAGAAGTATCACTTTCGTTAGCAAGCGGTAACGGTGTACTTAGGCATACTACTGACGGAAGTAACATATACTTGCAAACAAAGTCTAGCGGTGATACAAATACAGTGTTATCAGTAGGTAGTAACAAAAGAGTAGGTGTTAACACAGTAGCGCCTGATAGTGCATTAGAAGTAGTAGGCACTGTGAAAGCATCTGGTGCATTAACTATTACAGATACCACATCTAGCACAAGTATTTCTACAGGGGCTATAGTCACATCAGGCGGTGTTGGGATAAATCAAAATATTAATGTTGGTGGAAAAGCAACTATTGAAGAATCTGCAACATTTGGTAATCAATATCTAGCAGCATTACCTGCTACTCATGCAAGAGCCAGTGGTGATTCAGAAAGTGATATTATTTTACCTGACAGCGATAATACACGTAACATAGGGAATAGCGTAAAAAGATTTGCAAATGTTTATGCAAGTAAATTTATAGGTAACTTAGAAGGTAATGTGTCGGGCTCTGTATCAGGCACAGCAACTTCTGCTAGTAAACTTGTAAATTCTACAACATTTTCATATACAGGTGACGTAGAGACAGTATCGGATACATTTGATGGCCAAGGCGGCACAAAAACTTTTGATCTAACGATTTCTCCTACAGTAATTTCTACAAAAACACTAGCGTCAGACAGTCTAGATAGTGATACGTTTATAATAGATAGAAACAGCGGCACAGACACTGGTTTAAGAAAAATTTCTAGATCAACCCTGTTTAACGCAATACCCGGATTAAGCCCGGTAGGCGGAATGATGATTTGGCCAGGCGCAACTGAACCAACTGGCTGGAAGTTTTGTAACGGGCAAGAACTAGAAACATCTGTATATAGTGCACTATTTGCAATTTTAGGTTATACATATAATCCAACACCGTCAAGTGGTAAATTTGCACTACCGGATTTGCGTGGTAGGTTGCCACTAGGTTTATATAACATGGGAAGTACTACTCCGTCATCTACAGATAATAGAGTTACAGGTGCTACAACTTTAGCACAAGTCGCAGGAGAAAAAGAAGTAACAATCGATGTTACTAATCTTCCAGAACACGAACATGATATGAGATCAGAAACAGGACAACAGTTTTTTGCTCATAGAGAAACAAAAGAAGCGTCATTACCGTCTGGGGTATTGTCAGCAGACTTTACAATAGGATCTGCTACAAGTGAAAAAATACCTACGAGTGGTGGTGTAAACAGCACAACATTAGGTGCAGCTCTTGATGTTACTAATCCATATCTTGCAATGAATTATATCATCTACACAGGAGTTAATTAATGGCCTATAGAATTAACAAAACAGACGGTAGTATACTTACTGACTTAAATGACGGAGTAGTGGATACAACTACAACTGATATCACACTTATAGGAAAAAACTACTCCGGGTTCGGCGAGGCATTAAACGAAAATCTAGTAAAAATGCTAGAAAACTTTTCGTCAACATCAGCGCCTGAAAATGCTCTAAAAGGTCAACTCTGGTATGATGCTGCTCAAAATAGGCTAAAAGTTTATGATGGCGAAACATTTGTAAGCGCCAACGGTACTATAGTTGGAACTGTAGCAACCAACGTAGATACTGGTGATATCTTTATTGATACAGGCACTGATCAGCTAAAATTTTATAATGGCACAAGTTATGTTGTAGTTGGGCCTACATATACTAAGACACAAGGAAAAACAGGCACCGAAGGTATTGATATAGTAGATACTGTAGGAGTTCAAAGGACAGTATTAGGCCAATATATAGCAGGAGTTTTGAAAGGTATTTGGAGTAGTGTTGAATTCACACCAAATACAGCTACAACACCCACAGGATGGACTGCCGGCACTGTAATTAAAATAGGTTTTAATCCAGTTGATACTGTAAATTACAACTACAGAGGTACATCAAATGGCACTAATAGTTTAACAGACAGTTTAGGAAATAGCTTTACTCCTAGTTCTTTTGTAAAAGTAGAAGAACGTAATTCATTAAATGCCTTAGTAGATCAACGTATCGAGTCTGGCTTATTTGTAAAAGGAACATCAGGACTTAGCGTAGGATATCAAGACGCTACGTATGCAACTTTACGTGTTGACTCATCTGGTACAGAAATATCTGTGATAGATATAGAACGTCAAAATAGTGATTTTGCTATAAGAACTACAGAAGGTAGTTCTAAAATAAATGCAATAAAAATCGACTCTAGTGAAAGACGAATAGGTATATTCACAGATACTCCTAGTACAGCTTTAGATGTAACCGGCGATGTTACAGTTAGTGGAACAGTATATGCAAATCAAATTGATACTACTGACAGTACAGAAGTAGTTATAAATCCTTTTGTAAGAATGTACTCTAGTGCAGCAGTAGCTGGTACACTAAGCGTGACTAACATAGATTCAGAAGATAGTTCTGAAATTACTATTGACCCACCTGTAAAACTACTATCCGATTTAACTGTAGAAAATGGATCTGTAGCTGGAAGTATTCGAATTACCAATACTTCAACGCCAGGAAGTGCTACTGATCCCGGGCAGACAGGTGAGATTAGATGGGATAGCAATTACATTTATGTTTGCATAGCTACAGACACGTGGAAAAGAGTTGCTATTAGCACCTGGTAAAGATAATTAAGCCATACGGATAAATACTAGTACTTGAGAGGTTAAGCAATAATGGCATATACAATTAACAATTATAACACCAATGTATTAACCGTAGTTGAAGACGGTACTATTGATCAGTCAACTGATTTGAAACTAGTAGGTAGAAACTATGCAGGCTATGGTGAGATACAAAATGAAAACTTTGTATTTTTATTAGAAAATTTTGCAGGTAGTAATCAGCCACCTAGAGCGCTTACTGGACAAATTTGGTATGATTCTAGTAACGGTAAAATTAAGTATTGGAACGGTACACGTTGGCGCAATACAGGCGGCACTGAAGTAGCAACCACTGCGCCAGCTGGTCTTAGCGAAGGTGATTTATGGTGGGATAGCGACGATCTGCAATTACATGTATATACTGGTAGTGAATTTATACTTGTAGGTCCGCAGGATGCAGGTAGTGGTGTAACACAAATGCAAAGTCGTTTGATTAAAGATACAGGTGGTACACTACATAAAGCTATTGTTGCAATCATTAATGATGTTATTGTTTATATATTCAGCGATGATGCAGAATATACAATTGATCAAACAGCAGAAAACAATGCAATTCCAAACTTTGATGTTGTAAAACCAGGAGTTACACAAAGAAACACGCAATCAAGTACAAATGGTGTAACTACAAGCGATCATAGATTCTTTGGTACTGCTAGAAATTCAGAAATGCTAGGTGGATTTTTAGCATCAGCATTTATTCGCGAAGTAGAAGGGCAAACTACAGCACTTACCCAACCTGTGTCTATAGGCAATGATACAGGTTTATTTGTAGGTGCAGGACAAGATTTAAAGTTACTTGTAGAAAACGGTAACGAAGCTGTAATATCTAACGATCAAGGTGATAAAACTGTACATAGAATTGGTAGTACAGATGTATTAGAAGTAAAAGCAGGAGAAATTTTACCTGGCTCGGGTGAAAGTGTTGATATCGGATCTGCATCAAGAGCATTTGTAAATATGCATGCAGCAAACTTTTACGGATTGTCAGAAGTTGCAAGTGCAATGAGAGTAGGCGGCAACGACAGAGTTGCTAGTGTTGATAGTTCTGGAGCAGGCACTGCAAATACTGTTGCAGTAAGAGATTCAAGTGGTAACTTAAATGCTACACTTTTCCAAGGCACAGCTACTAAAGCTAGGTATGCAGATTTAGCTGAAATGTATACTACTGATTTAGACGGCGATTACAGAGTAGGCACAATAATGACTATCGCAACGCATGGCGATGCAGAGACAACAGCATATCAACCAGGTGCTCCTGTGGCAATGGGTGTGATATCAGAAAGTCCAGCATATTTAATGAACAGTGATTTAGAAAATGGTCAAGCTATTGCCCTTAAAGGAAGAGTTCCTGTGCTAGTTGATGGTCCTGTTAGAAAAGGCGAAAAGATTTATGCGCATGAAGACGGAACTGGATCTACAGACGAAGCAGATCATTTAGTAGGCATAGCATTAGAAACGGAACTAAATACTGGCGAGAAGTACGTTGAATGCTTCTTAATGGTGTAATAAAACATGGCAGTTACAGCAGGATCAAATATTACCGCAGCTGACTACGAAGCGTTGCGAGCAAAAGCCGATAGGGTTTTTGGTGAACCGTCTGGATCATGGACAACAGGATCAATTGGCACTACAGCAGGTTATAACCAATCATCAGAGGCACCTGTTAGACTACCTAATGAAAATATTACCGCAGCAGATTGGAATAAACTTCGCAGTGACATAGTAAAGTCGTATTTCCATATTTTTGGAAGTGCACCGTCTTTAGATGAAATAGCAGTAGGCGAAACTATTGATGCAGCAACTTACAATGCTTTTGAAAATATTGCAGACATCAATATTAATAACAGAAATACTGTAGCTGCTACACAAAGAAGTTTGTCTAACGCAACTACTGGTTCATTAACAACAGCCTGGAATGGTGGACAAGTTCATGCATTTACCATGACATGGGATAACGAAAATCATAAAAAAGGCTGGATCAATGCCGGAGGTACTTTGCGGTTTAGCGCTTCGGCTTCTTACACAGGATCAGATAGAAAAAGCAACGACTGGAAAACTATCATAAACAATGTTGGTGTAATAGAAATAAACAACTTGAGTATGACAGAAACCGGTAGTGGTTCTTTATCTATATCGCAAAGCGGTCCGTCATATAACGGCTGGTGGTATATAGATGGACTTAGTTTGAACACAGCACAAACTGTATATACAACTAGCGGTGCAGATCATTACGATTACAGTGGTTATGACGAAAACTTTTATGAAATTAAGGTGATTAAAAGATCAACCACACAATATGAATTCCAAGTTGTAGTAAATGATCTTGATGACGGACTTCCTGGCATTGATTCTGATGTACAAACTGATATTACAAGTACTGTACAAGTGTTTACGGCATCTGGATCCAATGTAGCACTAGATATTCCAACTTTTGCGGAGAAAACACCTACTAACACATTTAACTATACATAAGGATTCAAAATGGCTAAAAGTGCAGGTGATAAAATTGGACAAGCGGAATACAACGCTTTATATGTAAAAGTTACACAAGTAAGAGGTGCTCCTGCCGATGTTACAGATGATACAACAGCGTATGGCTGGAACATTACTGGTTCTGCTTTATCTCGTGTAGTAGGTGATAAAGTCACTGCTGCTGATTGGAATAATATAAGAACTGACATTATAAATGCTCACGATCATATTACAAATTCTACTTCAACATCTCCTGCTATAGCTGTTTTGTCAGCTGGTGATGATATTACAGCAAGTCAGTATAATAACATGGAAACTATTAGTGATTTTAATTATATTAATAGATTCAACGCTCACAGCACACATTTGTCAAGCTCAACAGGATTAACAGCAACGCTAACGCCAACGTGGAACGGCACAAAGACACTGTCAATAACAGCAGCTTGGACTAGCAAAACACATAAGCTCCAATTTTGGAACGCAGGCGGAATATTTAGATTCTCGTTTGGCGGAGCAAACGCAGGCGCTGGAAACAAGGATCAAGACTGGTTAGGTGCTCTTAACGGATTTGGCACTGCTAACTTAACAGGTTATATTGTTAGTACAGATGGTCCTGCTTCAACAGTGTATGATACTAGAGACTTTTATTACTTGCTTGGCAATTCTGATGCTAGCACTATTCGTACAATAATTAAAATGGATTTAGCGGATGTTAATCCAGCTTATTCGCAGTATGACGAAAACTATATAAGAGTAAGAGCATATCACGTAAGTGACACACAAATGACATTTCAGTTACAAGTTGTTGATGCGGACACAGGTGACCAAACAGGCACAGGACCAGCAGAAGACGAGGATGTTACAGTAGATGTTACAGGTACTTTAACAGTGCTTACACCCAACAGTAACGTTGTTAGTGTAGCAGTGCCTACATTTACTTCGGGAGGCTGGACATAATTTCTTGACACTACAGTAAAAGTCTGTATAATTAATAGTATGGACGAAAAACTTTTGAATGCCCTAGAAGTAGGTAAATTACTAGATACTGTTAACAGGCACAAAAAACTTTTATATGATCAGTACATAGAAGATTCTACTCTATACTACAATGGCGGTCGGTTTGTTGCAGATGCTCAATTAATTAGTTTTATTACAGGAAGTGATCCAAAGCTTATACTTGACCAAAATAACATTCCTATAGAGATTACCGATACAGAAGACTTTATAACCAAGATTATTTCGCAATATCAAACTGCAATTGCTAAGTATCACTCGCGATATACAGAAATATCTAAAACTATAAGGGATAACAGTGTCTAACGGTGTTTTATTATTTGCCCATAATAACAATGTTGTTGACTATGTAGCACAAGCAGTTTTCTGCGCAAAACGTGTAAAAGAATACATGCACTTACCAGTAAGTATTGTTACTGACGCTACAGATTTTGTTGGTGCAGAAGTGTTCGATAAGGTTATTTTTAAAGAAGTAGATAACGCAAAAAACTTTAAATTATTTAAAGACAGTGATAAAGCAAGCGAGCGTGACAATTGGTATAATACTGACAGATTTCATGCTTATAGATTAACTCCTTACGAGCAAACTATTGTCATGGATACAGATTTTATTGTATCTAACAATAATTTGAATAATCTATTTGAGTCTAATAAGAGCTTTGCTTGTTCTAAAAAACATACAGGCATTCACACAGCAACACAAGAATCTACTGTAGATAAAATATCTATAAACAGTATTCCAATGTATTGGGCCACAGTAATGTTTTTTAAAAAATCAAAAATTGCTGCTGCTATTTTTGATCTAGTTGAACATATACATGATAATTGGCTTTGGTATAAAAATCTTTACGGCATAAATTCTGCAAAGTTTAGAAATGACTATGCATTTAGTATTGCTATACATACCTTACAAAATTTTACAGAAAGTGTAAATGATTTTGAAATTCCTTACACTCAATATAATTCTTTTGATGTTGACGATGTTGTAGATTTTGATAAAGATAATATTTCTATTTTATCACGCCGCGGACACAATGACTATCAAATTTCTTATTTCAGCGGTATAAATGTTCATATAATGAATAAATTTGCTTTAGAAAAAATTATAAGTGAGTCGATATGAATGGTATTTGCATATTTGCTCAGAACAACAATAAAGCTAATTATGTCCAGCAAGCAGTTGATCTAGCGTTAAGTATTAAAAAATTTAATCCTAACGAAAGTGTAAGTATTATTACAAATGATAAAGTTGCAAACGATGTTTTCGATCATGTTATAGCAATACCAGATGATGTTACTAGTAAAGACAGTTGGCGAATAGAAAATCGTGCAAAAGTATATGACCTAACGCCATACGATCAAACTATTGTTTTTGATAGCGATGTATTACTTACACATAGTACAGAACAGCTTTGGGAAAAATTAAGCAATAAAGATTTGTACTTTACTACAGAAGTTATAAATCACAGAGGCAATACGATTGTAAAAGACACAATACATCGTAAAACTTTTATTGAAAATAATTTACCTAACATTTATAGCGCTTTTTTCTATTTCAAAAAGACAGACAAAAATAAAGAGTTTTTCGATTTATTAAAGTCTATTGTAGAAAATTATGAAGAAGTTTATAAAGTAATGACACCTAGCAGTAGGCAGTATTTTTGTAGTATTGATGTATCCATTGCTATTTGCTGTAAACTGAAAAACATTTCATTAGAAGAAAATTTATGGCCTGTTATACATATGAAAACTCCTTTACAAGAACTACAAAGAGTAAAACATTGGAGCGAAAGTCTTTTATACTATGCAAACACCGATGGACTATTTGTTAACAATTATAGACAATATGGTATATTCCATTATGTAGAAAAAGATTTTGTAAATCAAGATATTAAGGATTGGCTGTGTACTACCTAGTTTATAATAATACAACTGGTGTAGTTAATGGTTGTATAAATCAAAAAGACGAAACAAAAAATCTTTTAGAAATTACTGAGCAACAGTATATTGATTTTATAGAAGGAAAAAATAACTTTGCAAATTACGAAGTTCAGATAGTAGACGAAATGCCTACACTACAGGCACGCCAAGTTGAAGACCACCCGGTGGTAATTTATAGATCTACATCACTTGAAGAAATAACATATGTTGAAAATCCAAATATATTTGTTACTGTATCGGGCAACCTTATTAGTCTTTCAGTAAATATTGAATATAAACAAGATTCCCAAACACTTTTATACGTGACTGAAAAAGATAATCCTTTGAGATTTGCAGGTTCAATTGAAATAGATTTAGCAACATTAAAAAACACAAAAAGCAAAACGTTTAAAATTCCTAGTATTGTAGACAAGCCAATAAGTATATACACAGCAAACAAACAAATCAAATTCGGACTTAAGAATGAACAATAGATTACGCCCTAAAGATTACGATATTATCTTTTTGAGTTACGATGAGCCTAATGCAGACAAAAATTATCATGACCTTTGTACAAAAGTGCCCTGGGCAAAACGTGTTCATGGCGTAGAAGGTTCTGACGCAGCACACAAAGCTTGTGCAGAGCTTAGTGAGACAGACCGTTTTATAACAGTAGATGCTGATAACATTGTAGATCCAACTTTTATTAACCAAGATCTAGTATTTCAAGATCATGTTGATCTTGCAAACAGTGTTGTTAGTTGGAGCGGAAAAAATATTATTAACGGATTGACATACGGTAACGGCGGTATAAAATGTTGGCCTAAACATGTTGTACAAAATATGAAGACGCACGAAAATGCAGATCCGGACAATGCAGCAGCACAAGTAGATTTTTGTTGGGATATTGAATATTGTCAAGTAGATAAGATATATAGCCATGTGCATAATAATGCAACACCTCAGCAAGCATGGAGAGCAGGCTTTCGAGAAGGTGTAAAAATGACTCTAAACGAGGGTGTTAAGATTCCTCGTGAAAAATTTTCTAAAATACACAAGAAAAACATGGACAGATTGCGTATTTGGCAAACTGTAGGATTAGATGTAGATAATGGTATATGGGCAATGTACGGGGCTCGTCTTGGCACTTATCTTACAAATTGTACCGACTGGGATTATGTTAATGTCCGTGATTTTGAATATGTTAATAAAATGTGGACTGACAAGTATTCTAAAATAGACGAGACCGACATTTTATATGAAATGTCTCTCCTTGGAGAGATGATAGTTGATGAACTAGGTATGGATATACCTTTAGAGGTATACAGCGAGGACCAAAGCAAATTTTTTAAGTCACTGTACGTTAATCCACCTCGTATTGGTAAAAAGTTTATAAAGGAAGATCGTAGTTTATATGACATTGTAATGATTACATACAATGAGCCAAACGGAGACGAAAACTTCCAAAAGCTACAAACACGTTTTCCTAGAGCGAAACGTGTACATGGTGTTAAGGGTATACACAACGCACACATAGAAGCAGCTAAACAAGTAGGAAGTGAATTATTTTGGGTTGTAGACGGCGACGCAGTAATAACAGATGATTTTATGTTTGATTATGTGTCACCACAAAATGAAAAAGACTATGTAAAAGTTTGGCGTAGTGTCAATCCTGTAAATGGACTAGAGTATGGTTATGGGGGAGTAAAATTGTTACCCCGTGCATTAACGGAACACATGGACACTTCAAAGCCTGATATGACAACAAGCATTAGTTCTAAATTTAAACCTATGCCAATTGTAAGTAACTATACAGATTTTGCTGTAGATGAATTTACAGCTTGGCGTAGTGCATTTAGAGAGTGCTGTAAACTAGCAAGTAAAATTATAGATAGGCAAAAATCAGACGAAACTGATGATAGACTAGATGTTTGGTGTACTCAAGCAGATGGCAAGTTTTCAGAAGCAGTGTTGCAAGGAGCAAACGCAGGTAGGGAATTTGGCCTTGCTAACAGATATAATAAAGAAAATTTAGCAAAAATAAATGATTTTGATTGGTTACAAAAAGAGTTTGATAAAAGACACACTGCTGAACAAGTAGAAAATATTCATATAGGTTCCGATGCAGACGACTTTTTTGAACAAGAAGAAAAAGACATTCAAATGTCGTCTAATCCAATAAGGGACTTATTAGATCGTTTTGAATTAATATACGGTAAAGATATAGAAAATGTCAGACGCATGTATAATGATAAAGACTTGTCTAGTATTTTCAAACTAACTAACAATGACGAATTACGTAAAGCAGTAGTTGAAGAGAATTTACATAGCATTTTTAGATTAGTTGACTGTGATGAAGATTTAAGAAAAGCAGTGCTTGAAAAAAATCTTTATAGTTTGTCAAGGCTAGTACCAGAGTTAGCTGATGAATTTAAATTAATGAATGAAGATACAAATTCACTATGGAGAGTTTTAGAAAAGTATACTAACAGTAAATTTGTAATACCTCTTAAAAAATTAATTAATGATGAAAGATTTGATTTAGATTCTTTATCGCGAGGACAACTTCAAAGCAAGTTATGGCTTATAGAAGAACTTTCAAACTTAAATTTAAATCTTAAAAAAGTTTGTATCTGTGCCGGCTGGTATGGGACAATTGTTCCATTGATGCAAGAGGCAAATATTAATTTTGATTATATTAGAAGTTTTGATGTTGATCCAACTGTTTGGGAAATAGCAGAAATAATCAATAAAGATCTTGTAATTGATGGATGGAAGTTTAAAGCTCAAACTGCAGACATACATCATTTAGATTTTAGAACAACAAGATACGAAACATTAAAATTAACCGGCGGTAACGAATGGCTTAAAACCGAGTTTGATACTATTATAAATACCAGTTGTGAGCATATATCTGATTTTAATAGCTGGTACTCACGCATTCCGTCGGGACGATTAATAATTTTGCAAAGCAATAACTATTATGATATTCCTGAGCACGTAAATTGTTCTCCGTCATTACAGGACTTCGGTGGTACTACTCCGATGGAAACAGTGTTATATGAAGGTCAACTAGAATTAGATAAGTATACAAGGTACATGCGAATTGGATATAAGTAATTTATCTGTGCGAGATTTACAAAAAGAAAGTGCACGAGCACTAGCTACAATTGAAGCAACAAATAACAACATATACAGATTCAATAAACAAGCTCATCATAACAGTCATAATTGGTATAAAGCTGTTATAGAATGGTATATTGAAGAATACGGAGATCTGCCCAGCAAAATAGGCCCGGGTAAGGACATAAAACTAGTGAGTGACAGATAAACTTTATGAGTTTATACAATTATTTTATATTAATAGATGTGCAGTATGATGCTATGCCTACTCTAATGGTACCTTTCCAGAAAACAGTCCAAGATAATTTTTTAAGAATATTAGGCTTTATACAGGAATGCAAATACTGGCAATCTTTAGAAAAAACAATCTTTGTATACGCTCATAATTATTCAACCAACCTCAATGATGTAGCAATATTACAAGACGAAGTTGATGCATATAATAATGATAACCACATACCTAAAGATAGAAAAGTTATAGTTACACATTGCAACAATTTAGACGCATTAGGAAAATTATATCTATCTCATCCACCAAGAAGAAATTTTATTTTAGGCGGCAATATGACAGGTTGTATGATTAATCCAGCGTTAAATTTTAATTATTTTGACATTAGAAAATTTAACGATAATACTTATATTGTTCCTGAATTATGTTATGATCAAGGAGCGCACTCAATTATTCACGTTATGGACGTGTATTTAAATAGAGGAATAAAAGTAATGAGTTTAGATACACTAAAGTATTATCTATTTGAACAGTCTATTAGGAATAATGGATTTTATTTTACTAAAAAGGAAAACGATTTTGATATTTTCATCGAAAATCAAACTTTATTATCTAAAAGAGAAAGAGGAAATAAGTTTTAGTATAAAGGTAAACGATTATGTTGTAAATAGCTACAAATTTACTCGAAAGCAATTTGAATATATTTTAGACAATTGGAATAAACCAGGCGGTGCAGAATTTAGAACCGATAACGGTAGTTGGCTTATCCAACATAAAAAGAGAGGCCCAAGACCTGAGTGCGTGCCTGCAAGTTTTGTACGCATAACTTTTTGGCGTGACGAACAAAGTTTTGATTACAGAGTAGACTATGATTCTATGATAAATATTGAAAAAGAATACTTTTTTCAAAAACACAATAAGATGCACTGGGATAATTGAAATGTATAATAATATCGTAGAATTGATGCAAAATTATGTGCATAATTGTTTTACATTTACTGATAAAGAAGTAGACGAATCTTTAGTAAATGATATAATAGATAAAATGTATACTTTAGTACCAAGTAAACAAGCAAAAATGCCGTGGCAAGTAGACATACTAGGCCCTAATCGTTCTGAAGAAGAGAAAAAAATACTTTACAATTGGTCGATGAACTTTGGACATCCCGAAAAAAATATACCAGCTAGACCTAATCCTCAGAGTGATGCACCCTATATTTTTATTTTTACACCTAGGTATCTTACGGAAAAAGAAATACACTTAAACACAGATCTATCTGATCAACGAGCTTTTGAAAAGTCAGCTGCATTAGAAATTGGATTTGCAGCATACATGCTTAAAACTTTAGCAAATAGTGTTGGTTTAGATTTTGGATTTTGCGGATGTATAGGCAATGCAATAGAAATGCAAAAGTATTATAATAAAGGAAATGATTGGTATCCTGTGTTGTTATGCGGCATTGGATATGGTACATATGAATATGATAACTATGTTACTGATTACAATTTAAATAAAGAAATATATTTTGCTCGACCTTCGTCAATTAGTAAGCCAGAGTTTAGTAGAGTGATTTTTAAACATTACTAATTAGTATATGTATCAATATGATCAAATTAAAACTATTCATCTAGAGAATACACAGAAATGTCAAGCTAGTTGTCCTATGTGTGACCGTAATCAAAATGGCGGCGCTTTAAATCCACATATTAATTTAAGTGAGCTTACAATAGACGATTGTAAGCGTATTTTTGAACCTGAATTTATTGCACAACTTAAAACAATGTACATGTGTGGCAATTTAGGCGATCCTATTGTAGCACGTGACACATTAGAAATTTTTAAATATTTTAGGCAACATAATTCTAATATGTGGCTAAGTATGAATACAAACGCAGGAGCAAGAGATGAAACGTGGTGGCAAGAACTCGCAAGTACCTTTGGCCGCATGGGGGCTGTTATTTTTAGCGTTGATGGTTTATCTGACACTAATCATATATATCGTCAAGGGGTAGTATGGGAACATGTTGAACGTAGCATGCGAGCTTTTACAAAAGCTGGCGGACGTGCAAGGTGGGATTTTTTAATATTTGAACATAATCAACATCAAGTAGACGAAGCTAAAGCGTTAAGTGAAGAGTTAGGTTTTGAAAAATTCGTAGCAAAAAAGACAGGTCGTTTTGTGAATGCCAACAGCGAGAAAAAAGACAAGCATCAAGCAGTGAATCGCAAAGGTAAATCAACAGCAGAATTAAAGCAGCCAGATAAAAAATATAGAAATAAAGCAGTAAGCGAAATAGATCAAGTAATATCTAAACACGGTGATATGGAAAATTACTATGACAAAACACCAATAATTTGTAAAGTAAAAGACGAAGGTAATTTATATATCACAGCAGAAGGGTTAGCTTTACCTTGTTGTTGGACTGCTGGACGTATGTATAAATGGTGGCACAAAGATCCTAAAGTAGAACAAATATGGGACTTTATTGACGGTGCCGGCGGCAAGGATGCATTAAATGCAAAAACACACGGTTTAAAAGCTATATTTGATACTGGTATCTTTGATAATATAGAAAATAGTTGGCAAAAATCTAGTGTGAAAGAAGGTAAGTTAAAAGTTTGTGCTATGAAGTGCGGAGCCGAGTTTGATCCTTTTGGTGCGCAATTCAAATAAGTACTGCATATGAACGAGACAAAATATCCATCTGACACTTTTTGCATTTTACCGTGGGTACACTTGAGTACACGACCCGACGGTAGTATGCGTGTTTGCTGTACAGCAAATGCAAGTAGTGTTGGGCCTACTAATGATAAAGAGCACGGCGGTCAAGTAGGCATTCTTAAAACTGAAGATGGCAAACCAAACAATCTTAATGTAAGTGATTTTTTAAGTAGTTGGAACAGCACATATATGAAAAATGTGCGTA